>Ga0315913_1002358_pt1 | contig 22098 bp, 12 predicted proteins | sample MpolsnodulesMG_FD_207736 | JGI IMG/M metagenome (GOLD analysis project Ga0315913, IMG submission 207736) | Medicago polymorpha root nodule microbial communities from Los Angeles, California, United States - small nodules | ecosystem: Host-associated > Plants > Roots > Nodule | place: USA... | reverse complement strand
TATTCCTCTTTCATGTCACACGTATGAGGTCCATATTAGCTTCTTTTTTTACAAAAAAGGAGGTCCATATTAGCTGAAATCAATTCTAATTAACAGGTCAAAAAGGCTAATTCAAAAGCTAAGTAGGTCTTTGAATTTGCAAATCATTTTCTTTGTTGGAAACGCTTTGTTGAGTTGTATAAATTAAGATTGATGCAAAACTTAGGCATTGCGCATACAACAATGACAGTCCCAAATTCAATTAGCTTAAAATTTTCAATACTTATACTCATACTACTTGCATTTGAGGCTAGTGATACTATAGCTATTGGTCCTAAGGTAGAAGTTACTATTGTCAATAAGGTATTGGCTCCAACTCCCACAAACATCACTGTTCATTGCAAATCTAAAGATGACGATCTCGGATTTCACACACTCGTGTTTGGAGGAAGTTGGAAGTTTAAATTCACGCCAATATTTTTTCCAGATTTAAGATCTACATTATTCTTCTGCAGTTTTACATGGCCTCGAAACCCTCATCGTCATTATCTTGACATCTACGATCAAAATCATGACAGCTGCTGGTATTGCAGATGGAAAATAAACATAGATGGAGGCTGTTTGAACAGTTATAAGTGTGGTCATTGGAAAAGTGTCAAATTAATGGATGCATACAACACTTCGAAGTGGCCGTGGAGGATGGGGTTCATCGAATAGGGACATGCCCACCCTCTAACTGTTTAAATTTCAGAGGAGACAACTGTAAAATGACCATCGGCGTCTGTTTAATTAATAAAACTTTTCTCTTCTAAAAAATATATTCTTGTCAACTAAATATATATTCTTTCGGTCTCTTTTTTTTGTACAAATCCTTCGATCTTTCTTTTAAATGTATCACTAATTGATCAAATTAAAAGTACAAAACAACTAAAATAAAAATGAGCAATGATATTTGAACAACTATTTAGGTGCAACTTTTGGGACAACGTTATTGTTCTTCTTTCTTATTGGTCAAAAACAAGAGAGAGAGAGAGAGAGAGAGAGAGAGAGAAAGTAAGAGAGAGATTAGGATAATAATGTGAGTATGAGAGAGAAAGCTGTACAAAAGTTGTACCAAAATGGTTGTACAAATATCATTTCTCAATAAAACGTTGATTGTGTGAGTAATTTGTTCGATAATGCACTTACAACGGCAGAAATATTTCTCTCTTGTATTTGTACACCTAAATTGATTTGAGTAGTGAGAGGAGTTTGTTCCCAAACAAAATTGACACATTAGACATCTATTATTTAGTATGTTCCTTGGCAGCAACAAAAAGGAACATAACTATTTCATTTTCATAATAATTTAACAAATGATATCACTGAAATAAACTGCTTTTATAATATAAATATAAATATAAATATAAATATGCCTTATTTGATTTTGTAAAAAAAGTTTATTTTATGAATACTGGACTTTTTTATGAACTATATATATAATGTAAATATTTATAAAGTATAAATCAAATTACACTAATATGTAACCAAAAAAAATTACACCAATATAATAACTTATCAATGTTACACTGTTCAATATCATTTTATTTGATGCATATTTCTCAGGTACGGTTTTTTCTGCTCGTCTTCTGCATGAACTGCTTCCTCTGGGGGGTTGCCCCGCTTTCTTGAGACACTACTAAAAAAACAAAAATTAGTGAGGGATATTTAGTGAGGGAAAACATGAAATCCCTCTCTAATTCTGTCACTAAATTTTGCGACCAAGGAATTTGTGAGGAATTTCATTTTTTCCGTCACTAATTTCCCTCGCTAATTTTGCTTTTTCTAGTAGTGAGAGGAAATGAGTAGGCTTTGCTTTGAGAGTTCCTTCGTTGTGGTGTTTTCCATAGTTCTTTGAATTTCCTGGTAGTCACGCCTCACCCACGTGCCTAATCTGCGGCCTCATTCTGGCAGGTCCGCGATCATGGTTAGGAGGGGGAGTCATCTGCGAAACGGGTTGGTCATCCTTGTTGGGTACCTGGACCCCTTTCCATTAGTTAGCAAGGAGGTCTTGGGGTGCATGTATGTCTTTGGGGCCCCAGAGGCTGGATATCTGAAGCTCCGTCGATCGAAGACCGTGTGCGCAGCCCCCAACGATGTTCTTTCATGATGTATGAGTGTGTCCTTTGTCAACTTGGGTTCAAGGTTCCCTTCTCCCTATTCGAGACCGTTGTGCTGAATAGGTTGAAAGTAGCCCCCTTCCAGTTGCATACCTTTTGTTAGGGCTATATGCAAGCTTTTGAGAGAGTGTGCAGATGTTACGGCGTTGATGCTTGGACAGAGACCTTATTATGTATCTGCCATACTCAGTGGAATGTTTAGAGGGGTTCTTCATATTGTGGGCTTCTTTCTTTTGTCTAGTAGTGGTGAGGTCGGCCACAAAGGCCATGTGACTAGCCATCTGCAAACATTCTCCGACGTCTTCCGTCAGTGGAGACTCTGGTGGTTGTTCGCCCATTTTTCGAAATTCTTGGTCCAGCGGTCCACTCTTGCGGGGCTACAGGTTCTCTATCGATTGGGTCAAGTTCCTTAAGGCTCGGCAAGGGTTCCATCTTGCCTTGATGGGCTTTGTGGACCAGTTAGACCCTTACTGGATTCCCTCTTTTATTTAGCACCTTGTGTTATGTCGTACTGAAGTTTTACTTTGTGTGTTTGCAGATAACATGTCTAACATTTCCCTCTTTGGAAAGTACGCAAAGTCGAAGAGGACGCGTGTCTCAGGATCATCCATACGGTCCTCATCTCATGGTCCGATTACCCCAAAAGGGAATGTCGTTGGATTGTCTTATCAACATCCCAAAATACAGCAAGTTGACTCTACTGATGAAGTTTGGTTGGAGGTTGATGCTTGAGGTAAGGGTTTGACGGTGGCTTCTTCTTACAAACTTGGCCCCATTTTTTCCCAACTTCTACCTAATAAGCCCTCGGCTCTCCGGGAGATGGTGATCGAAGTCGATGTTGGTAAGATCTCCATCCTAGGTTCCCTTAGACGATAGAAGAATATTGTCTCTTGCACCTCCTTTGTCCTCAGGTTGGTAGCTCTGAGCGGATCCTTTCTTTCTGCGGACCTGCCAAATGAAGAGTTGTCGTATGCCAAAGTTTCGTCCCATGAGGCGCGAGTCCAAGAGTTGGAGGGTGATCTATCTCGTAGGACCTGAAAAAATTCTGGAATATAGCATGCAACATCGGGATAAGAAGATCCAATCTCTTTTCGGCCATGTCACTTCCTTGGAGACCGAGAGGGAAGACCTACTGGTGTCTCCCAAAACACTATGAGTATTTTAAGATGCAAAAACTAAGTGCAAGTATGCATTGTCCAAGTTATAGTATAAAAATATATCAATCCCACAGAGACTGTGGAGCTATAGCTTCAAATAGCTTTTCAGTAGAAAACGTGTTTGGAGAAAAATAAAATAAATCATTTGTCACAACAGTAAAAGTAAAAAGTTAAGTTCGGGAAAGCAGTTAAAGTCCTTAGACAATCTCAAGATGGAAAGTGTGGTTTAGAACAAGGTTCAGCTATAATAAAACATTATTGCAATATATAGAATTATAACTTAGGTATAGCTGCCTGTGTCGCTCAGAGTTATAGCCGGTTCAAAGCATCTTTAGTGTCTGAGATACACAACGTAATATCCTGATATAACTACTATATCTCACAGGGTTGCAGCCGTTTATTAGCTTCTCACAACTCTGTGATCCATAGAGCTATATCTATCATAAACGACTTTTATGGCGAACCAAATGGTCTAGTGGAAGCTGGTAACTCCACCATCATGTTAAGCTACGGGAAGTCATCTCAATTAAGGGACGAACCATTACTCATTTACCCTGTCACTAAATAAAGCAACTGTCCTCCCATAGATGTTCAGTCATGGTACTTAACATGCACAATTGTTTGGTTCAGGTACCCTGCTTTCTCACACTGAGGTGGTTGCTAATCAGGTACTTAACATGTCTAAACCACTCAAAGGTGTTTAACTCATGGTGAGCTGAACCATGGAAATGGAAATGAACATGGAAATAAATGAAAACATATAAACTAAATTAATAGAATAGATAGAGCTGTCACAAGATTACAATCCTTGAAGGAATAAGGTGAGCCAAAGCATCACCAAGTAATCTACTCTAAGAACTCTAGAATCTAGCTACCATGCTCATCTATGGTAGAAGATAATATGGAATGACATCTCTAAAGTTGATAACCATAGCCGTAACATGGCCTCTCCAATTCTAAGATAAATTTTCGGACACTTGGCACTAACACATGGGTATCCTTTTATTGTACAAGGCCACCCACTACAAGTTGCACCATTTGGTCATTTTACATGGGTTGTCTTGTCGTTATCCATCCGTCCTTATCCAATTCTACCTACCCACTAGCATATTCCTTTATTCTTCCTAGGATTCCAATCATTGGGGACAGCTCATATTCTTCTGCATTAAGCAATGGACATATTGGACCCACACCTGTGTACTATGTATGACCCGACTAGAGTCCCAGGACAATGCAGCTCTCCACATCTTCAGCAATACATCTTCAATCCACGCTGCAACTACCTACATCTTCAGAGCCATTCCTTAACCTACATCATCAAACATCATAAACAAGCATTACTAGTTCCAAAGTACTAAAAACACTTAAGACTATAAAATCCTAAAATAGGCACTGATTAGATGTTTAAGGCAATGCAATCATTCAATTACTTGTCCATTATGGGGGCTAAGTGCAACATGATAACCAACTTATTTGTCGGTTATCACCTACTTTCTGCCAAGATGGCCTTGGAGCTGGAGAAGTCGGTTGTTTTTATTAAGAAGGAGAAATTATGTATCGTCATGGAGAAGCTCGGTTACGATTCCTTCTAGAATGGGGTTGATCTAGTTCGCCACTTTCACAGAGTGGAAGTGGATTATAATCTCCTTAACCCTTGCAAGGTTGTTGGGGATGAAGGACTTGTTGATCAGAAGGGGTCTCCGGGTGATGCTTCAGCTGAAGGCGAACCAGGAGATGGTTCTCGAGAGGTCCCTTCTGAAGGTGGTACCGTGGAGGCGGGTACCATTGAGGAACTGGCTGACATTGTTGGCAGCCAATCCGACGATCCGCTTGTAGGCGTACTTGAAAAGGTGGAGGGCTTACCATGTACTTATTGTATTTTTGTCATGGTTTGTTCCCAACTTATTTGTTTTCCTGTTGAGGCATGCGTGACTGGTTGGATATAATTCCCGAACAATTGCTTTGTGCTTTAATTTTAGCTTCACTTTCATGTTGCATTTGTTAGTATATGCGGTAGTTTATCTATTTTTACCTTTGCCTGGCTTGTGGACTTAGGGCGGCCTGTGAGTTGTTGGCTTTATGGAACAAATCTATTTCATTTTAAAAAATAATAATTTAATAAATGATAATAATGAAATATTTGTAAAAAAAAATGATATTAATGAAATAAATTACTTTCATGATAGTTTGAACACTCGATTTTTCCAATCACAATCCAATGTGTTTGGGGATAAAAAAAGATTTTCAAAGTGGACTCGTGTGCCATAATGAAAGTATATTTGGAACCATTGGATTAAAATTAAACCAATGATTATCATATGGAGTAACCATAAAATATATATATTTTAAAGTTACTCCATATCGTAACCATTGAATACGGACATTCAAACCTAAAGAAGCATAACCAATTACTTCACTTCCAAGAGAGTAATTAAATTTAACATATAAATGTGCATAGAATATATGACTGTAACATGAACTTCTAGGTAACACCTTGCATTCTGATAGGCTACATTATAAGGAACCTCATCCTATACCCCCCAAGAAATATAGTGCGATTCAATGAATGAAGAGTTTGAGGTATATATACACACACACTAAAACAAGAGAAGTTCATGAATACACAAAATGCTGTATAAAATGTGAAGGGAAAGATGAAAATCCAGCCAGCAACAATGTTAGAAGGGACTGATATTGTTGGCTATCTTTAATAAAATCTCAGGAACAAGCCGTCGTCTTGGTGGCGCTACGGCATCCTTTGCAAGAGCATCACTATCATCGGAATGTACTATAGCAAGTACATGATCAAATAAGTCATCTTTACCACCTCGGAGCGGATCCTGACAGCACAGTTGAAAATAAGAAGCTTGTTTAGACAGCTTGTTCGAAAAGAAAAAAAGAAGCTCGTTAGACAAAACAAAATAACAAGTATTTTCCAATTGAAGCTCTGCCTTACGGCCCTGTATGGATAAACGGTGTAATTAAATGCTTATCGCATAAGTAATTATCAGATAAGTGTTTATAAATAATCTACTTCTATAAAAAAATAAAACATAAAAAATAAAAAAAAAGCCAAACTATTTTCACAAACTTTTGGAAATTAGCTGAAAACAGTTTATGGAATAAATAGTCTCATAATTTCTTTCCACAAACAATCTCACAAGTGCTTATCGCATTAGATAAGTTCATATAAGCCGATACAAACAGGCCCAAGTGTAAGTACAAAACACAACATTTTGAAAAATTGACAGATCTTTAAGTCAAATTATCTGACGTTATAAAATTGTGCCTATCACTCTCTCAGGGATAGCTATGTAAAAAATATTATCTCATGTTAAAATTGTGTCTATCACTTTCTTCATAAATATTTGAAAAAAATATTCTGTATGTTTTAAAGAAAGAGAAATGACACAATTTTCATTTGACGATGGTGAAATTTAACATGAGAGAATCCGAAACTGTATTTTAACACAAAAAATGACCAAAATTCCCATCATATCCATTAGAAAGCTAATATTCAGATAGTCATATGTCAAAGGAACAACAGGCTAGAGAATTGTTGAAAAAAATCCCTAGTTCTGTACCTAGGATATATCAGAACCCAGATGGGATATGAACAATACAGAAGTAAACATTGATATCCAGGTCTTTGTGAGACCCGAAACTCTCCCCTCACTTCTCTCGATTTGTTACGGACTCAAGAGTTATTCTAACTCCCAACACAATTTAAAATAACATCCAACTAATTTTTCCTTCTCTCCTTTTATTTCCTTACATGTTCTGACTTAACTGTTACTGGACAGTTATTTTACAAAAAAATTGCATAATAGAAATCATTTAAATCTGTTAAGTAAAAAAAATTAAAAACTGACTTTAGTTAGACACAAAGAATATGGCATAAATTTTAACTTACTTGGACAAACAAATCTGTATGTGTTTTCCCATCATATAGAATCAGCTCAGCACTAGCCCCAGCTTCCTTAAGAGCATCAGCAAACTTTTCACTGCAAACAATCATTCAGTTATATCTATAAGTGAAACCAATTCTGCTGACAATACAACACGAAAGTTTATCATTAAGAACTGTAGTAGTTTCTTCCAGTGCCGTAAAATAGAATGACATCAATGAATTTCAAGTCTACACACTCACCTGGCGGTTGATGGTATGGAATAATCACCAGTTCCATGGAAAAGAATGATACGGGGCAAGAGAGGAATGGAATCTTTGATGCACGTATCTTGAACTTTGAGTTCGGGAGAAAATTTCTTCAAAGATTGTTCACCTTCCATTATGCTACAGTAATAATAACGTTACAAGAATTCGAAGATGATTTAACATACCATAGCCGTAAAGAAACCAAGGTCTTTGGGACATACCTCAAAAAAATGGAACGATACAAGCCTCTATTATGAAAGTGATCGACCAAATCCAATAAGTTGTATCTGCACACATGTTGAATGGGTTAATTGATGATCCTTTGACATATATAAACTAATGGATCAGGGAACATAATTCAGTGGTACAGTTGTCAGTGACCTGACCGAACTTAATCTCACAAAACAAGACTGAAACCACTTTTTTTTTAATCTCTTTGCCTAGTGAAAAGCAAAAATAAAATGAAAATGATTATTGAAACATACAAAATACCAAGAGACTAAACCAATTTTCTCATCACTTTAAGCATATATATTAAATAGATTAGTAGCTTACTGGTCCAGCACTTAGTGGTTGTAATTTACAAAACTAGGCTGGATGGACATCACCATGATCATTAGCATGCATACAACAAATATACTTGTTAAATGGCCTTCTCCTACCTTAAATACTATCAATGACCCAAGGGCATCACTTAAACTTACAACATTATCACTTAATGAGGTTTGACAGTCTAAAAAATATAGAATATGTTGTGACATGTAACATGCTATTGATTATTACGATTAGAAGCAAATTTATTTTAAAGATATGGTCCCCAGAGATCACTTCCTTCAAGATTACTTTCGCAAAATAAAGCACATTAATGACGATAATTGTCTGCAAAAATACGGTGCATCAAACTTTTATTCTAGAACATCTACGTATATGGCAACTATGCTTTAACAGTGTTGTGAGTGTAATTTAATAGGCGTTTGGAGAATCGCACTAGCTCTCACAAAACATAATGCTCTGATATTAAAAGTCACCACCAGTGTTTCCCGTCACAGAGAAATTTTTAATGTATTTTTAGGATCTTAAGCCTTTTACCACAGAAGAAAAGGGGTATCAGATCATCCATGATCGAGGCAGAATACTTCTCAGCAACAAAATCCAAATCAGTTTCATGTTAGGTAGTATCAGCTCGTGAATCACATGATGTCATTGTTTTTGTCTAAACTAATTCTTCAGATAATTTATTTAGGTCTAAATCCTTTTTAATGGTTTCATTTGAGTTTTTAAAGATCTTAATATACCCAAGTTGGCTATCCTCTACTTGATGAACTTCTTCTGACTAAACTATGTTGGCCTTCTTCTCTTGGCGCTCAAATCATCATAGAATTAATTCTACGACTTTCACCAATAGGTGCTGGTTCTAATTTTTCTGATACATTTGTTTCTGATTTTATCTTTTCTAATCTGGCCACTTATCCAACACAACATTCCCTTCTCTGCAACACTTATATCTTATTATGCACGTGTTGGTCCTTTACCAGCTAATGTTCCCTCATTTTCTCTTCCTTTGATTTTGTTCCAATCCCATGTCCTTCTAGGTCAGGTTCTCTCTTGAAAATCTGGAACTTATACGCAATTATTCCTCAATTAGGTAGTCTAATGGCTGCATGGTAAAACTTTCCTCTCTTTCAGCTTAAGAGGCACCTTTCTATCAAAATAACATCAACAATGGTTAACAGGAAATTCTATGAAGAGAAGTGCTAGGAACACTCTCTTTTCAACACTCCCTCCCTCATTGGATGAAATACATGTGGGTCCCACCACTTTATGCAGGACCCATTTCAAAAGTGTGTGACTCATTGATTTCAAACTAATAAGTGCTAGACATGTTACTGAAATTGACCGTTTTCTTGTATCGCAGAAGACAATGTCTTACCCTCCTGATAAACCAAAATAAGCTTTTAACTGTGAAACGCTCCAAGAAACACCATCTCCATTTTCAATTTCTCTGGTTGCTTGTTCCAGTAAAGCACACGATGAAATATGTGCACCAGCAGATTGTCCCATTAGGTAAATCCTATTACATAATTATCAATAAAAAGAAAAAAGATCAATCTCAATGTATAAAGATATGATGAAAAAGAATCATGTATAGTCGCAGCATGTCACCTATCAGGGTCGCCTCCATAACTAGCTATGTTGTTGATGACGAAGGAAATTCCCTGGCAAGTATCATTTACCATGTCACTGATGGTTCCTTGAGGAAAATTTCTGCATTCACACATAAAGAAGATATTTTAAATGCTACATATAGAATAAACTTAGTATTCAAAGAGGGGTTAATAATTTATCATTGGGTCGTCTTTATTACCTCTAAGCTATCAAGCATTAAGATATTCATTCTAGACATGTTCTCGTAAGGGTGATGTATAGTTTTTACCGAGGGGGAAAAATTATGATTAGCCTAGACTCAATACTCTAAAATAGAGGAATAGACTAGAAAGCGCCCAATTTGTCCACCAGAATACCTCAAACATAGAGGAAGTCAGACCAAAGGTAAATTGTAGATTCAATCTTGCACTTCCTGAACTGAGACCAGGTACCTGTAATCAATGCATGCCACCATAATGTCTCTTTCTGCCAATTGTAGTCCTAAAAGGGATCCCCATGCTTTATACCTGAATCAAAATCCAAGGAGAATTCATTTATATTTAAAAGGTAATACATAATTAACATAGGTATATAATATAAATGCATATACACAACCAAATTAGTAAAGGTGCTTTGGAACAATAACTTTTGGTATATGAGAAAGCAAGAAAGAATTCAAATTGCCTGTTACATCAACTAAATCCTTTAAGTCTGACTGAGTTTTCAAAATTCAATTTCAACCACTGGGCGTGATGTCGTTCCGAATTGAAGCAGCTATCAATCGCCACCCGTTAAATTATTTTGTTACATGTACACCCAATAGTTCTGTCTGTATTTCTTTATAATTGAAGCACAAACAACACTGCTTGCCACTTTTCAAGGTATATGGCATTTCCAACAACAAAGGAATCATTGCACTATAGCTTAGATGATGAAGCTGTTCCAAATATTATCGCAGAGTTTTCTTCCAATTCCAAATCTGAACTTGCAAAACTCGTGGTCAGTTAGGGTGAATTTCAGAATCGTTTGAGATTGCACTATCCCTTGATTTCTACGATGTCACACACGATATTGTCCAATCCAAGCTAAATACAATTCTACGCACGCGATAGATTGGAAGGGACGACTGAGATCGTATTACCCTATGATCTTACGATGTTTCTCGTGATTTTAACTACATTGCTTAACATGGAAAAGAGGGTACTATTGTATGCTCCGAATAAGAATCAACAACACAGCAAGTAACTTAACAGCTAACACCAGATTTCAAGCAAAACCAGATAAACCACTCACCCAATAATCCATGCTCCCCCAGTTACAAAGACCAAAACTGGCTTAGGTTCACAGACATCAGCCGGTAGATATAGATCCAACCTGCAAAACCACAATTCACATGAAATTGGACACCTAGTGCATGGAATGATCGAAATCACAGGATATATTTACTAGTGTTTTAATTTACCTGTTTCTAGGCTGATCTCCGTAAACAATGCTTCGCTTCACCTTCTTTGAGGAGAAATAGCAATATGCAACTGCAAAAAATAAATAGTAAGGAAAAGATAAGAACTAGAGACAAATAAATGAGATGATTACTGTTAATGTCGTTGGATGACTGGAAGGAAACATCATTGACTACTTTAATTAAACAAAATCATTAAGAAAATATATGATCAGCTATATCCCTGAAGGTGAAGTAGCAAACCTTGTAGAAAGCCGGGCAAAAGAAACATGGCATATATAACAAGAGCTAGAAATTGCGTAATCCAACGGTAACCAACCCTGAACAGAATTTCAATAAAACATCAAACACACCGCAGATCATAAATCAGGATTCAATTTATGCCACAACAAAATAATCTTCATGCATATAAACATAAAGTGTTATATAACAGTACTTTGGTGCATATTAGAGGCAACATTTATATCAGCATATTCTTTTGAACAGGACTGTTTACTTATCTTCATCTTCTTTCATACTTTCAACCAGACACTCTCAACACGGTACAGGCAAATTTCAGGAAAATACTTACGAAATACTTCAAACTGTTTTTGCCTTGTTTTCGTGAGCGCCAAAATATTGCAGATTATGAAAATAAAAGCTTAACATGCATGCATATGCTTCTAAAACTTATACTATTTATGATGATGGGGGTGTTTGAAAGAGCTTGTTTGGAAGAGTTTATGGAAATAACTTATAATATTAAAATAAATTGTTTTGAGCTTATTTTATGAACTCTAAGATAGCTTATGGATAAAGACAAAGCTAAATAAGTGCTTAGGAAGAGTTTAACCTCATTTCCTCCTTGATTATAGATACAACTTATACACAAACCCTTGTATGACAAGCACTTAATAGAAATTATTGATCCAAACACACCAACAAGACTTTTCTCTAGATGCCCAAACAACAAGTCTAGTTTCTAGCCATCTTTTCTACTATAGGTGATACCCCAACTCTATCTCTAATATTGACATTTCTAATCTTATCCCATCTAGTCTTACCAAACATCCAACGCAACATCCTCCTCATCTTTGTTACGCTTAATTTATTTTCATGTTGTTTCTTTACCGCCCAACACTCTATCCCATACAACATCGTCGGTCTTCCAGCTACCCGATAAAATTTTCCCTTCAGTCGTAGCGGTACTTTCGTATCATATAAAACACCTAAGGACATCCTCCATTTCAACCACCTAACTTGAATTCAATGGTTTACATCTCCTATTTCTCCGTCGTTTTATACTATGGACCCAAGATACTTAAACCGTGTAACATCAATTACACTAACCTCTTTTTTTTCATTAATAAAGGTCATTTGACAATCGTCCCAAAAGAATTCGAACTTAGTATAACAAAGTTATACTCTTACCACCGAGCTAACACCTCCCTCATGTGTACGACAACAGCTACATATTTAGCAACGTATCCAAACAACACGTTTTTTCTTAAAAAAAATAAAAAATAAAAATTGAAACTTTCAAGCACCTCAAAAGCAATTTGCTGATTTCAGGTTACTATAAACTACTTAGTTAGTGTGTTCTATCAGTTTACAATTATTTACATATGCATAAAATGATGTGTTATCGCATTAATTAATGAATATAACAATTCATACATACTCATATATTTTTTGACGTGGTAACAACTTATGTGTTTTTATATGTTCATTAAGCTAAGTTTTATACACTGACAGTGTAAAATTATTTTACATATGCATTATATGTTGCCGCATCATTAATCATTTTACAACATCCTTAAATGCATGGGGTAAAGTATTAGATGTATATGTGAAATAACCCCATACACTGATAGAGTATGTTAATTAAATTCTTGTCATATTGATTTTCATTCATCAGACAACATATATTACTATTATGTATGTATAAAGCTATTTTTACACTGTCAGTATAAATTTATATATTAAATACGTGAGAATAAAAGTACGGACCCGAGATATTGAAGAAGGGTGAAGGCAAGACGAGTCATCAAGTAAGTCTCAGAAGCGACGTGTTCAATATCTCTCTTGAAAGATCGTTTCCGAAAACGGTGGTTGTTGTTATTGCCGGCGACTCGCCGGAGCTTTTCACGGTGGTTGTTGTTCGGAGTTTTCATCGCCGGAGATAGTTACGAAATCGGAGAATTTAGATTCGATCGGAAAATGAAAAATGAAAAAGAAATGATTGAATTATTGTAGCGCGAATATTATTCTGTTGTTCGATGCTGTGAATTGTCATCACAAGGTTGGTTAAAAAAGATATGAATATTTGTAACAGTAACGCTTTTGGATACTTCCTCTTTCATTGGTCCACCTCACTTTTTCTTTTTGAAAGATGGTCCACCTGACTTATCTAAATAAAATTTGAAATTGGCAACTCCCACACTATATTGACCAACGAAACGACGGAAAGACGGTGCCCGTCCCTCTTTTTATCAGGTAAAAGTTTGAAAATTATGATCGATATTTTTATAAGATGAAGTTTAGTCAGAGACAAGCGAATTAGGTCGCTCATATTTAAGGATGGCGATTGGACTTAGGCCCAATAGATACTCGTAAAAAATACTCACAATGGGTAATGTAAAACCTCGCTTTTATGGGACTGGGTAGGGGCTATAGTAATACCCACAAATTTAAATTGGTATGGGCATGGGTAAGGGTACTATACTGCCCAGACCAATAACCCCACATATACATATTTATATAAGAGTTTTGCTAGAAGACAGACACATTTTATGAATGTGTCTTTTAGCAAAGTTATAACTAAAAAATGGAAATCACACCTTCGGTTGCTAAAAGACACCTTCATGGGTGGCTTTTAGCAAAACCCTTTATATAATATCATAAATAATTTATTTATTTTAGTTGTATAACTAATTAATTTATATAACTATTTAAGCCTAAACCTAGACTTAAACCAAAAAACTTCTTAATACAATAACAACTCCATCATGCCCGGTGTACAATTTTTTAGGGATATTTTGGATGTTTTTTATTTCACTAAATACTACGATTCGTACTATTTTATGAGTTAATTTTAAAAAAATTGTACCGTAGTTTTATTTCGGCCAAATACCACGTTTGGTTCTTTTAGTTTGACAAAATTTTCAAGTTAGTTTTTTAAGTTTCAAAAGTTTCAAGTAGATCCTTTTAGTTTGACAGAATTCTCAAGTTAGTCCTTTAAGTTTCAAAAGTTTCAAATAAGTCCTTTTAATTGATAAACTATTCCACCGTTACCTCTGTTGTCAGTTAATAATTAATTGATGCTGATGTAGCCTTTAAGTTGTTGACTTGGATCAAAACGCTGCCTTTTAAAAGCTTCAAGGTGTCAAAACGTTACGTGTAATGGTCACAAATATCATTCTAGCACTGTAAATGTCGTTTAATAGTGCTAGAAATGCATTTGTTGTTGTAAATAGTGGTCTTTCTAGCACTATAAATGATCATTTGTGACCATTAAATGTAGCATTTTGACACTCTGGAGCTTTTAAAAGGCAGCTTTTTGATCCAAGTCAACAATTTAACGGCTACATCAGCATCAGTTAAACGGATACTGACAGCAGAGGTAACGGTGAAATAGTTTATCAACTAAAATGACTTATTTGAAACTTTTGAAACTTAAAGGACTAACTTGTGAATTTTGTCAAACTAAAAGGACTTAATTGAAACTTTCGAAACTTAAAGGACTAACTTAAAGGACCAAATGTGATATTTGGCTTTTTATTTCAATTGTGATGTTTTTATTGTCTTTTTATAGTTAAAGTGCAGGTAATGGGTGCGGGTATGAGCACTTAGGTACTCATAAGGTATGAGAAAGGGGACTAAAGTTGTTGTCTATGAAGGTACGAACACGGATACGAGTATTTTTTGCAAATGCGGGTATGGGAAAGGGCACTGTAATACCCTACCTATAGGGTACCCATTGCCATCCCATTCATATTCTTACTAGTGAAGCTTTGTTCTTAGTTGGTCCCTGTGCACCTCATTGAATTAGGTCTCTCAATTTTAGTGTTTTACCGTGATTTCGTAACTTCTAAATTTTTTATTTTTTATTTTTATTTTGATTTTTGGATATTTGGCTTTTATATTGAATTTGATTTTTTTTTTTTGTTTTTTACTAAAACAAAATGATATTTATTTATTTTATTTGATAGAGTATATCGAATACAATAATATGTTCAACATCGTTAAAAACATAAAAGAGGAATTCACGAACAAACTTATAACACCAAAATTAATAGTATACAACGATCTACAAATAATACAATAAAATGTTAGTCATCAGAATACCTATGTTTCTAAAACTAAAACGTTAGCGCCTAAATCATTTATTGAATTTGTAATTAATCGAAGTCGATCTTTCAATACTAGAGAGAACAAATGGACAGTGAGGATTGGAGACTCTAGAGAGAATAGTTGCAAATGATTAAGTAGTTTGGGTGATAGGAGAATAAGATAGGCAAGTGCAATATTTTGGCCAAACACAACGTGTTGAATCCATTCACTTAATATGTGATTCGAGTTGGACAGCAAAATGACAAACAAGATGAAGCATGAAGATTGATACGATTTAGACCTGTATTGAATCGATTCAAGTTTCCCACCATGAAGATTGATACGATTCGCTAAACATGTGAATGGAATCAATAAGACAAAAATCAAAGTCTCAGAGAGAAACAACTATATAAATCAAAATAGTTTGAATCGAATCATGCATGATACGACTCACTAATACATGAATCAATTCAAATTTTTCAAACACAGGACAAAGAGTTTCAGTGATACGATTCAAAGCAATTTGAATCAATTCAAAGTGCTAGAAACAAACTTTTCCCAAAACAAAGGATTTTTTCAATATGTGTATACTAAATCTGACATGTAGGATAAAGATAACAAAAGAAGAGACACTTGCAAGAGTGCTTTAACATGATTCTACCCTATATCTACCCACATAATAACATCATCAAAAGAATACTCTAATGAACATTATTACCTAACAAACAAACATATTCAAAACAAGGACCTAAGCAATTTATGGCTTCGAAAACCACAACAAATACCACTAGTTTGGTCAGACATCCTTTAAAATCACTGAAGTTAAATATAATACAACTAGTTTGGTGACCCGTGCATCGCACGGGTCTTATTAGCCAAAATATAGTTGCTAATCTTAATATGAAATGAATACCGAAACAAAATATAAAGAAAATTTAATATCAATGTATTGTCAATCGATAGCAATGTATCGTTAATTAAAATGTAACACCAATGGATAATGAAGTTCTACAATCTCCTAAATGTGGATTTTTTATACTACACACAAAATACTTCCTCATAGACGACTTGGATGTCATTTCATTGTCTTCACCGTCTTGATATGTGATTAATATCTTCAACCCTTCTACAGAAGTAGCTCTCAAACAACATTTAAAGCAAATGGAGATAGACATTTAACACTGCATCGGGATGTGAATATCCTACAAACAACAGTTAAATTGCTAATATTTACAACGCAAAATAAAACAAAAAGTAACACAAAATATAATCTGCTGCATGAACATATTTTGTTTATATTAAAAATAGTAAATTCCCAGTATTTTATTAAACGACATAGTAACCAACAATACACTTGTTTTATTGGTGGACAATTTTATCAAAATAATATTCAATGTCTTCTTATATGAGCACTTCTGAACAGAAACAATGTTCTACTTTTATATGAAATAATACTCCATTGTGGTCCTCATTAAAAAAAAACAATGTTCTTATTTTAGTGAAACAATTTATAGATATTGTTTTTATATTTCGGTTGTAAAACAATTTAGATGAAATTTCATGGGAAAAAATTGATGTGTGGTGTTTGATAACTGCAAAGCCTTTTCTTAAACTTGCACCATCATTACCATTATTATTCAAATGGTAAATAGTTTTAGCTGGAATTGATTTGCACTGATTTCTAACTAAATAAATAATTTAAACTAATTTGATCAGTCATATTACACTGGTTATTGCTCACTCTCTACCACTACTACTATAGGCTAATATGTAGTTTGTAGCAACCCCTTTCAGAAAATTAGGAAGAAAAGAAAGGAAGAGGGAGAGATATTCAGGAAGATAAATATTTTGGGTTTGGACGATTCAATGAAGATGAAAGGATGTGTTTCAATCCATTCTAGCAGGAAGGGAGTGTGAAGAGATAAGTATAAATGCCTTGGAAATAGCCAAGGGTGTGGGCTGAGTGGTTTTAAATCTGATTGGTTTGCAATGCAAGTTCCAACTAACACTGCTATAACCAAACCTCATTAAATGCAAACGAATTAGAGGGAAAATAACAAATGGCAAGGCAAAATTTGAAATTCAAATTTTTAGGGTTAAAGTGATTAGCAATTAGCAATTAATAACATGTATTTAGAAGGAAAAAATTAGGTTAAGTGATTAGCCAACCTAATAAGCTTTAAGAGTAAGTGATGATATACATTGTAAATGTTATCTTATATCGATTGAGATTCCTTAAAATATATGCACAATATATAACTTCATTTTCTTTGATGGAAAATATACAGCAATTTTTTTTTTTTGTAAAACAAATGGAAGATTTGAATTTACTAGAAATGCTTCAATATAATTAATACAAGGATTAGTTAAGTAAATGATTCCTATAAATATTTTTATTCTTATTTTTTTGTCCGTACAAAAAAAATTGCATTTTTTAGTCCTTGTAACTCTTTTCTTTAGCATTTTTCGGGAAACATTGACACAAAATTTTACAAGGATTAAAAATATTGATGAAATTTTTTATAAGGACTAAAAATGGTGGCGAATTTTTTATAGGTATTTTAAAGTGCGATTTTTTTTTAGGAACTAAAAACGAAATTTTGGATATTTAAAGAGACTATTTACTTAACTAACCCTAAATATAACTTACATTAACAAGAAAATTAACAATATTGCTACTTCCTAAGTACATGTATGATAGACTAATTACACGACTATGTACATGAATATATTTGTTACAACTTCAAAGTCAAGTTACACCTAAAGGATTTATAAGATACTCATCATTGCTTGAAGTTGAAGTAACCTCTACCATAGATGTTTTTCCTTTCTCCTTAGCAGATGAATCTAATACCTTAACTATGTCTTTCTCTCCTTCAATGCTGCTTTCACTAGATGCATCACTCAATATCTCAAACATTTTCAGCTTCTGCTTCTTTGTACCTTGAAATGAGTAGCTTTTTGTTTTTCCAATTTGTAAAGGCAACATAGATTTTGATTTTGAGTTAGTTCTGTCCCTTCCTAAACTATAGGTTGTTGATAGTTTCCTCTCTATGTTTTCCTTTTTTCTTACAACATCGCCTAACTTTTGGTAAACTTCATTGTCCACTGCTTCTTCTGCAGATTTTTTCTCGAGCTCGGAAATTGTTTTAACCAAAGCTTTCTTTTGGAGTTGAAGTGAGCACTGAATGGTCCAAAGGGTAGAAATAAATGAGTTGTGAAAGATGGTATATTCTTACTTCGTGAAGAAAGACGGTCTAATTATTTGAGATTTTTTCATTAATTGAGTCGATGAACTTTCAATGATTTGTAACTTAGTCTCTGAACTTAAATTGAGTCCTTGAACTTGTCAATAACTTGTAACTTAGTCTATGTGCTTTAATTGAGTCCCAGAACTTCTAATACTTTGTATAAATCCTTGAACTTTTAAGTAATTTGTAATTGAGTCCTTGATTTTGTAGGACCGAGTTACAAATTATTTTAAAGTTCTGAGATCCATTTAAAACTTAGGAACTCAATTACAAAGTATGGACATGTTGAAAGACTCAATTACAAACTTTTAGGTCAGGAAACTAAGAAAGCTAGGAGAAGGAGGAGAATAACAGAAACAGAAAGATTTCGACTTACTCGCTTGTCGAGGAAACTTCCAAGGCCTTGATCTTGAAGTTTCCTTTTGGCCCAAAATGTGCAGCAGAATCTTACAAGTCCAATTAGTAGCACCAACAAAAATGACTCGAATAGAAGAAAAAATTCTATAGTCCTTTCATTGCCTACCAGAACAAAAGAACTCAAATTATATTCAACAATTGTAAAAAATTTATACTCAACAACATAAAAAATTGTTACTTAATTTATAAAGTTGTACATTACCTGAATAGATGTTGACAAGCTTATTCCTTGCTTGAGAACAGCTAGATGCAAGCTTCTGACCTATGAAGTGATCAAAACATTACCTATACATAAATTTTTGTCATATTTGACAAATTAAGAGATTTAAAGCTCCATTAAGAAAGAAAATAAGTTTATTCTTAAAATGTAGCAAGCTACAAGGAATTCTCATAAATAATAGATGGCATATGAAGATCAAATTTGATAATATGATGCAACAGCTATGTTTTGGATTTGTGATTCAAGAAGTGGTTTAAAACCTGACAATTCATTTAAAGGCGGGTGTAGAATAGATCTGTACCTGTAGTACGGCATTGCAGCGGCGTGTCAACTTCTGCATTGAATATAAGGACCAAGCTGTTAGTTCGCTCAGACGAAAGTAATTTGATACTGTTAGAATATGTATGAAATATCTTAGAATATATCTTGAGATGTTTCATACATTCTAACATCTACAAGCATATAACACGCAAATGTGAAAAGTCTATGATATTTTGGAACTGTTCGGATCAACAGCTAAATTAAGTACTTATACGATTAGTGTTTATCATATAAGTGCTTATGTATAAGTTATTTCTATACAAAAAATAAAATAAAGTCAAACTACTTTAATTTAAGTTATAATCTGTTTTCATATGCTATCTTGTAGAGCATATGGAAATAAGTTGAAAACAGTTTATGAACATGTCATAAGTTATTTCCATGTGAGTATATAAGTTCAAATAAGTCAATCCAAACATGTCATAAGCTATTTCCATGTGAGTATATAAGTTCAAATTTTCTGCAAAAACGCCACATGCAAATGTCCAATTATAACTTACTCAAAAGAGTATATTCTTACTTGAGGCCGCAATGAATGTAAGAAGAATCTCCTCATTCACAACAAACTGACTTAGATCACTCTTGGATAATAAAGTTGAAAGTTTACCTGAATTTAATCAAGAAACACTCAAAAAATAAGAAAGGTTTTAGCTATGCTATGAAACGAGGAAATGACCGGGCTGCGATTCGACTCGAGCAAGAAAGAAGCCGATCATTGAATCCAAAAAAGAAAATATGTACCAGGATATCCTTCAGACCAATATATTGATCCAGTTGCAGGAACCAACATAGTGAATATTGCAGCTTTTGGTCGAATTGCCGAAACAACGGTATATTCGCCAATACCATGACTAACTTTTCCTTCCATCTCTATCTGTGAACTATAGACTGCAAATCCAGAACAATCAAGAAAAGGACCAACTTGAGCAATAGAGTTCTCGGTATTTCTTCTTGAGAATTTCTTGAGTATTCCGGTTGGCGAAAATGAGTAAAGGAATCCATCCAATGAGCCAATAGATATCCATCCTGTTTCATCAAGCGTGCTTCAGTTAACTATGCCACAAACTATTGGTTTTGGAGATGTTTCATATTCATGCGAAAGTTTATATGATTAAGAGATATACACCGTCAGTGTAAAGTTATTTTACCACATATTTGACAATTTTTAAATAAAAACAGTTATGTAATTCTTTATTGTGCCACTAGGATACAAAGTTTCTTTGTCGCTGGTTTTCTCGCGTCTGTGCTAAGTACGAGTTTCACCTGATATAGTTTGTTATTAAATTGATGTTCATAAACCAAACCATTATCTAACAAATCAATACTAATAATGAAATTAAAATTTCCAGAGTTAAAACTACTCTGTATTCTTAAGAGAAATTTGATTACCATTAGAGTCCACAACAGGAGCACAGTCGATTTTGCTTAACGGTCCAACACTACCCTGCCACAAGATATTACCCGAAAAGACATCCAAAGCTAGTATAAGAGCTCTTGTTGGAACAGTTACATACAGATGACCATTGTTTCCGGGAGTTATGGTGAAACTTTTGTCTAATGAACTAAAATCTTGTATCCATCTAAAGTCACGGCCACGGACCGACAAACAATATAGTTCTCCTTCTGTGTTCGCAATCTGCGAATAGAAAAACATTAACAACATGTACTTCAATTCTAGAGCCAAAGTGAAGAATACTTAAATGTTATAATAAATCAAGGATGAGTGAAACTTACGTAAATACTAGCCTCACATTGATCAAGTATGGGAACTGATGAAAAGTAACAATCTGTAAGATTTTTCCTGCATCCTTGACGGTAGCCAAACTGGTAAAGCGCAGGTCCTAAACTCCAAAGTAAACGTCCATGTGATAGATACGCAAAGAGTCCTCGATTCTTGACGTTGATGAATACGGTTGAACTTAATGTGCTTACTGAAAGGCCAATAATTTCAGTTTCTGCCTTTTGACCTGGTTCTGGACCAAAGAAAAGTTCTACTGCAGGCTCAGAAATTCCGATGTTTCCGTAATCAATCTTCAATATTCTATTTTCAGCCACCAAGTATATCTGTAATGTAAATGCCTTACATGAATTAATAAACACCATCACCATAACTATAAAACAGATCAATTCTCAACTATGAAGCACCTATATAAAAACGGACACCAGTCATGACACTGTTACATAGCTCCGGTTATAATTTTAAAAAATTGAATATAATTACATGTATTGCTGTCGGATCGGACATTAACACAAGTCGCACCTGTGTTGTACCACTTGTACTAATGTTTTAAAAACCAAACCGAACAATTCAACCAATTGAACTGTGAACCGGCATTATCAAAAGTTCGGTTATTTGAGCAGTTCAGTTGCAGTTTCCTCCCGATATGAGCAAGTTAATGTACCTAAACCATAACTTGAATGTCTCTGCTGGTTCGATTTCTAGATAGATTTTTAAAATATTCGAGGCATGCATTAACATATACACGAACACCTGACATGACATGACTCTGACACGTCAACACC
>Ga0315913_1002355_pt1 | contig 22113 bp, 18 predicted proteins | sample MpolsnodulesMG_FD_207736 | JGI IMG/M metagenome (GOLD analysis project Ga0315913, IMG submission 207736) | Medicago polymorpha root nodule microbial communities from Los Angeles, California, United States - small nodules | ecosystem: Host-associated > Plants > Roots > Nodule | place: USA... | reverse complement strand
TTATTTCTGCACTGCGTTATCGCCTTCTTACTGCAGGCGCATCAACCAATGATATATTACACCAATATGTTTCGACTATTAAAGCCCTAAGGACAATAGATCCTGCAGGTGTTTTCCTTGAGGCAGTTGGTGAACCAATAAGAGATTATTTAAGAGGAAGGAGAGATACAATAAAATGCATAGTGACCATGCTGACAGATGGGACAAGTGGGAACTCAAGTGCATCTGGAAATCTCGGGGATAGCCTTCTTGAAGAGTTGAATAGAGATGAAGAAGTTCAAGAAAATTTTGGTATTGATGATGATTTTAACACTGATGATAGGCAAGCATGGATCAATGCCACACGGTATATTATATAATGAATTTTGATTTGCAGTTTTCACTGTTCTTTCTGATGTGGTCTACCTGCCAGGTTGTTAAATTGATGTTTCTTTTAAATGGTATTTTCCAAGCAGATGGCAACCTGATCCTGCGGATGCCGATCCATTGAAGGGAAGCAGAAACCAAAGGAAGGTTGACGTACTTGGGATGATTGTTGGCATAATTGGTTCAAAAGATCACTTGGTTCAGGAATATCAAACTATGCTTGCTGAGAAACTTCTAAATAAATTTGATTATGATATTGACTCAGAGATACGTACTCTAGAACTCCTTAAGGTAATTATTCAAATAAATCTCATGTTGCTGTTTTGTTTGACCGAAATGTTAATATTTTATAATTTTTTGTGTGTAGGCATTCTTGATTTTGCTATTCCTATTTAAAAGTCTCTTTAATGCTTTTTTCTGAAGATACATTTCGGAGAGAGCAGCCTACAAAAATGTGAGATTATGCTCAATGATCTAATTGGCTCAAAGAGAGTCAACACTAACATCAAAGCTACCATAAGTCAGCCACCTCGGACAAGTAATTTCCAAGTTCAAACATCCCTTATTTGTGATCATTGCCAATTTGCCAAATATATTTTTAACTATTATTTGCTTCAATTCCATTTCGCCAAAATTTGGCTATGCGGTCTTAGGTGTGGAGGTCGAAGACAATGCAATATTCATGGATAAAATAACTTCCACTATCATATCTACTAATTTCTGGCCTCCAATTCAGGTCTGCAGATAAAATTGTTTTATTGATAATTTTTTTGAATTTCAGATATTGTGAAAAAATTGATGTATTTATGTTATGTTTCAAATTATAGTTCTCACTACTCAGCCTGAATATTATACTTAAATTCATTAATATTATTTCTTAAATGAAAATGCCGATACACAATCTGCAATTACATTTTGTTTACCATAATATGGGCTCATCACTGTCTTGCGGTACTCAACCTGTTTTTTTTTTTTTTTTAATTTCAGATATCGTAAAAAATTATTTAATTTATGTTATGATTCAGACTGTAGTTCTCACTACTCAGACTGTATTTATACTTGGGTTCATAAATATCAATTCTTCGATGAAAATACCTATACATAATTTGCAGTTAGATGTTGTTCTTACTGATTTTTGTTTTATAAGAATGACTTGTACACATGAGATGCAGGGATTATAATTGATTCCCTTACAATATTTCAAATTTCAGGGTTCTCCTGTTTCTTAATTCTGTAGTCTGTAAATCTGAATTATTTTATGCAACTCATCCTTACCTTGTCACAAGCAATTCTAATCCAAAACTTGACCAAACTTTTGTTTTTATTGCCCCGTCTTCCACACGGTCATCACTCATTTGATTTTACTTTTGTCCATTATGTTGAGGCGAATTTATATTTTCCGAAAGTAAACGTTCTACTCACTTTGTATATGTAAGAAGTTAATGATGCACTGTATCTGTACTTCTCTTTCAGAAAAGGAAAGTAGAGACTCATCAAATCAGGTTTAAAATTTTGATAGCTTCTTTTTGAAGAAGCCTAAACAGTTTCATTTTTTTTTTTTTTTTTTTTTATATTCTACTTTAATGTTATTCAATGTAAACTCGTGGAGAGTTTCTCAAACTAACAAGAATTTGTCGTAGCATTGTTAAATGAGAGAGAAAAGAGAGACATATGCTGAAAACCGTGTGACTGAATAGCATTGCGGAAGGTCTATTATATAGGGGATTATACACTTAATTACAGAAGAAATATTCTACATAATATGCTAGTCTAAGTAACTTCTAGATTAAGCTAGAATATATTTACAACACTCCCCCTCAAGCTAGAGCATATAAGTCAAATGTGCCAAGCTTGCCACATATATAACTTGTTCTAGAACCCCGCATGGATTTTGTAAAAACATCCGCCAACTGATAATTTGAATTGATAAAGTTTGTGACGATGTCTCCTGATTCAATCTTCTCAATGTTTGGTTCTCTCATGAAGAACTTGATTTGAGGCAATATCCAACGTGGCTTGATTATCACATATAAGTGCCATTGGTGGTGCTTCTTCGAATTGAAGTTCCTTGAATAACTGCTTCAACCAAATGAGCTCACATGCTACTAGTGCCATGGTCCTACAGTCTCCCTCAATGCTTGATCTTACAACTACATTTGTTTCTCACTCTTCTAGGATATCAGGTTTCCTCCAATAAGTACACAATACCCAGAAGTGGATTGTCTATCAATGGGTGAGGCTGTCCAATTAGCATCTGAGTATCCAACAATCCGAGTATGTCCTTTATCCTCATAAATGAGACTTTTTCCTGGATCACCTTTGATGTATTTAAGAATCCGAATCACAACATTCATGTGTTCTTGACGAGGAGAATTTCAGAATTTGCTTACCACACTAGCTGCAAAGGAAATATCTGAGCGAGTGACTTTGAGATAATTCAATTTTCCATCCAATCTTCTATATTTCCTTGACTCAGATAGAGGCTCCCCATGATTAGGTAGAAGTTTGACATTTGGATCCATAAGAGTATCAACTGGCTTGGCATTCAATAGACATGTTTCTTCAATAATATCCATAGCATATTTCCTTTGTGAAATTACAAGACCGTCCTTGGATTGGGCTACCTCAAGACCCAAAAAGTAATAGAGTTTACCAAAGTCTTTAGTTTGAACCTCATTAGAAAGATGTTTTAAATGGAGTATTCACTATTGATGACTACCAGTTATGACAATATCATCTACATAAACATAAGATAAATGCGCCATTTGGCTCAGTTACGATTAAAAATAGAATGGTCAGCTTTAGTACAAACCATACGAAATTGTTGCACTACTGTGTTGAATCTGCCAAACCAAGCTCGAGGAGATCGTTTAAGACCATAAAGGGACATGTGTAGCCGACAAACTAAGGATACTTCCTCTTCAAGATCACCATGCAAAAAAGTCATTTTTAATGTCAAGTGGATGGAGGCCAATGGCGAATAGATGCAATAGAGAGAATGAGTCTAACAGATGCCATTTTGGCGACAGGTCAGAATGTATCACTATGATCTAACTTAAAAATCTGAGTATATCCCTTGGCCACCTAGTGAGCCTTAAATCGATCAATCTTACCATAAAGACCAACTTTCATCGTATAAAGCTAACAACAACCTACTTTCGACTTCCCATGAGGTAGAGAAACTAGTTCCCAGGTACCATTGCTTTGGAGTGCACACATCTCGTCAATAATTGCTTGCCTCCAAGCTGAGTAGATAACACTTCACATGGAGATTTTGGAATAGAAACAGAAGACAAACAAGTCAATGTAATGAGGAGATGGATTTCGAGTACGATGTGTACCTTTACAAATAGCAATAGAAGTTCTACGATCGGATCTAGTAAAGGCAGTGGCGCGGAAGAGTGTCCGGAATGACCTCAGTATGTCGGAACATGCACAACAGATGGTTGTTGACGAAGGTGGCAAGTTTGAAGAGGTCGTGGTATGGGAGGCTCCGCGGGAAGGTCTCCAGGAGGATGTGCAGGAGAGGTCGCGTGAGGAACAAGAATAGTTGTCTAAGACGGGACAAAAACAATGGGTTGAAAAGGGACGATACCAGGTGAGGTAGGCGTATCGGCATGAAAATGGTCAAGATGTGTGTGAGTCGACCCAAAGTAAGGAACAAACTCAAAAACTGCAACATCGGCCGAAATGAGGTATTGTTGAAGAGTAAGAGAGTAACAACAATGACCTTTGAGATCATTGATAACCAGGATAGACACAATTGAGTGGACGAGTTGAGAGTTTGTCAAGACCAAAAGAAAGATCGTGGACAAAACATGTGGACCCAAAGACACGGGGCGGAAGCAAGTGTAAAGGGGTATTAGAGAAAAGAATCAAGTGTGGGACTTGATTACTTAAGATCGATGGCATGTGATTTATAAGATAGCATGCCGTTAGAACAACATCCCCCCAAAAACGAGACGGAACATTACTATGAAGTAGAAGAGTTCTAGTGGTTTCAATGAGATGTCGATTTTTGTTTTTGGCTACCCGATTTTGTTGAGGTGTCGGGACAAAAGAAGTTTGGTGAAGAATACCATTAGAGGCCATAAACTTTTGAAATTGGTGAGACAAATATTCTTTGGCGTTATCCAAATTGAGTTTTAACTTCATGATAAAATTGCTCAAAAATAGAGAATAATTCAAATATGTTTTTCATAAAAAATAACCATGTGCAATGGGAAAAATCACCAATAAAAGTAACAAAATATTTGGAGTTCGAAGTCGAGATGGTTCCCCAAACATCAGAGTGAACTAAAGCAAAGGGGACAATGCTTGTTTATCGACTCGATTGGGCAAATGACTATGAGTGTGTTTTCCTAACTGACACGACTCACAATGCAAACCTGATAATTTGGGGACCAACCTTTGAAGTTTGAGGAGACTTGGATGACCTGACTGATCATGTATAGTAAGAGGGGAATCTGTGGAAGGGCACACTGTTGATGGGTTTGAGATAATAAAGGCCATTAGACTCACATCCGACACCAAGCTGCCTTTTAGAAATCTGATCTTGCAAAGTAACGTTGCCATTAGTAAAGGTGACAACACAATCATGTGAACGAGTCGATCGACTTGTAGAAATTAAATGAACATCCAGTCAGGTAAAGGAAAAATGTAATTGATAAAGAAGGGAGAATTTGGACAGTTGGACAGTGCCAAATGCCAATTCCTTGAGACTGTACTTCAGAACCATTGGCTGAGACGACACTAGGTAAGTAGCCATATATGGTGAGAGAGGAAAAAAGAGCCTTATTACCAGTAATATGACGAGATGCACCATTATCAAGAACCCATGAGTTAAGAGGTGACTGAAAGTTGCAAGCAAATGATTTATCAATGTGTGCCTCCGAAACAGCAGATCCCGAAACTTTACCCACCGGAGGAAATCTTCATGGTTGCGTAAATGCCTTAGAAGAATATTTGGGATGAGGATGTGGATGATTGCCCCCGAGAATAATTAACAGCCCACAAACAGCGTGTTGAAATTGTCGGAGAGAGAAAATACGTCCGAACAGGAGAGAGAAAGTGTTGTTTGTACTGTACCACGTATTTCCGTGGATCGGAATTGGAAACTGACACGGCTTGTGGAGTTTTGCACCAGACAGAGAGGCAGCACGTGCAGGAGAATGATGGGGTATCTGCGGCGGAGATTTTGGTGACAGGCTGGATTAAGGATTCCAATTTTGATGTGGTGTGGTCTGTCGCCAGAATGGGCTGCAGCGGAAGTGGTGGTTTGTAACGGAAAGTGATGGATGAATCTAGATGCTGGAAAGTGTCACTGCAATGGAGGAGGGGTAAACTGGAGTTGAAGCACGGTTTGCCGAAAAAATTTCTCACCTGAGGACAGTGGGTCCACAGGGCAATCACTGTTTAGGGTTCCCTCTCTAAAGGCTCTGGATACCACGTTGAATGAGAGGAAAGAGAGATATATATGCTGAAAACCATGTGACTGAATAGCACTACGGAAAATATTTGATATAGGGGATTATAGACTTAATTACAAAAGGAATATCTACATAATATGCTATGCTAAGTAACTTCTAGAGTAAGCTGAAATATATTTTATTTACTATCTACTACCTCCGTCCCTATATATAAGACCCTTTTGCTAAAATCACGGGAATTAAGAAAGTGGATATTTATATTAAAATTGTTTGTAATTACTATTGTTTTTACAATTTTATCCTTAAGAGAGAGAATTAGTTTATGTTTTCCATATGCTATTTATTGTTGATTGAAGAAAAAGATGTATAATAAATAGGGGCATGTATGTAAAGAAATAATTAATGTAATTGGAAATAGCAAAGGGGTCTTATAAAAAGGGACAAAAAAATTCTCAAAAGGGTCTTATAATTAGGGACGGAGGTAGTATTTAAATATCAACAAGCATGTTATAACATCAGTTATCATTTCGTCAAGTTCAATTAGAAGTATGATAATAGTCTAGTCTTTTCAATAAAATGAATTGTCCAACCAAAATATGTTTTTATCAATTGCATTGTTGTCCTGCAAAGCTGTCTCTGTTCTATGATTGACTTCGAAGATAATTACAGGATGAGCCCCTTAACCTGCCTGAACCTGTTGATCAGCTTCTCTCTGATTATGCGAAGAAATTTACTGAAATCAAAACACCCCGAAATCAAAACACCCCGTAAGCTTCAGTGGAAAAAAAGTCTTGGGACTGTCAAGGTTAGTTGCTCTATTTATTTTTTTCCAAATCTCATTGTCTAGGGATATTTAGCAAGTTTGTTGGATTTGATTTGTGGTGTTACCCCTTTCGCATTCTTTACAGTTTTGACTCTATTTTTTTTTTTTTTGCCTAATATTGTCATGCTCAATGGTATAGCTGGAGTTGCAGTTTGAAGATAGGGTAATGCAATTCACTGTAGCCCCTGTTCTTGCATCTATGATTATGAAGTTTCAAGATCAAACGAGGTATTGTCACAATCCATCAATACTTTTAGTTTGGTTGTTTTGACCGTAGTGTCATATTATGTTTCTGCTTTCAGTTGGACCTCTAAAAACCTTGCGGCTGCTATTGGGATACCTGTGGATGTATTAATTAGGAGAATAAATTTTTGGATAAACAAGGTAAATCTATTAAATTTTCTTGGCATACATTTAGGCATTAGTAAACACTTCCTTTTCATGGTTATTTTCTTCTCCTGTTCAATCTGGAAACTTTTGTTGGATTTTCCAAAACAAAAATTCTAGTTAGTTTACACTATTGCTGATGGTAATTTTAATTTATGTAGAATCAATTTTATACTTGCTGTTTGTTGAAATATTTTATAAATATTTATATTGATTCTATTTATTTTTTCTATTGATTATGTTTTATTTTTTCTATTCCAAAAAGTCACTCCTTAATTTATGGAGTGTGATTATGTACTCTCCGGAAAAGGCTTGTTATTTGGAAAAACTAGTGATAAGAATGTAGCTATATTTACTGATGCTGATTGGGCAAGATCCATTACAGATATAAAGTTAACTTCAGGATATTGTACCTACATTTGGGAAACTTGGTAACACGGAGAAGTAAGAAGCAAGGTGTAGTTGCTAGAAGCAATGGAAAGACTGAGTTTAGAGCAATGGTCCAAGGAATTTGCGAGGGTCTTTGGATTCATCGAGCTCTAATTATAGCAAAAACAAGTTTTGAGCATCTCATTGCCAAGTTGGGCATGATTGAGGTCTATGCACCAACTTTTTTTTGGGGGGGGGGGTTGAAATATTTTATAATTATTTTTTCTATTCCTAAAATAACTCTTTAATTTATGGGGTGTGATTATGCACTCTCCTATAAAAGGAGCACCTTTTTCATTTATTCAATATGGACTCTATGTTTGAGACCGCAAGTTATAAGTTTAGCTGTGAAGATGTAACTTCACTCGTGGCTGTCTTTTTTGTACGCAGGGGGTTATTGAAGAGTCAACAGGGGCAGAATCCTCTGACCATGTGTACACCATTGTGGAAAACATGGCTGAGACAAGTAAGAATGGAGGAGGCAGTGACAATGCTCAGGAACTTCTTGGAGAGGATGAGGTGGAAGACAGGTCTGGGGCCTCAGTAGAAAATCAACTTTGGATGGAGATGACTGTGTATGAGGTATATGAAATTAAGTTCTTCATTAAGTTTAAACTATAGTAACTTTTAATTGATATTTGTGACTTGATTTCATAATTTTAAAAGCAGACCTTTTTCACTATCTGCATGTTACTCTTAGTTTACACAATATGTGATAAATCTTTTCCCTTGAGATGATGGATTGGGCCGCACGAGTTCAAACACTATGTAATGTGAAATCTTGCAATTAAAGACATCTAACATGCGTTGTCTTGTGGCAGAAATTTATCTTGGGGATGCTCAAAAACATTGGTAGCATGCCATTAGATCGCATTCACAATATGCTCAAGGTAAGAATGGTTTTACACCTTCATGAATGTTTGGGGACATAGCATGATCACCAAGATTAATTATGTGATTCCTTTTTATTTTTTTATTTTTTATAACTGCAGATGTTTTGCATTGCCGACAAATCACTCCAACAGCTACAAAGCTTTTTATCTTGTCTAGTCTCCAAGGAGAAGTTAGAACTTGGGGATGGAATGTACATTCTAAAGTAGTGAGCAGAAATAATCCTTTTGGCCATATGTTTTAAGCAAAAAGACGACATATGTTTTTCAGAATCTAGAGTTGACACAAACTATAAGGAAGTCCAACATTCATCTTTGTTCTCTTGAATAAATGTGAATTTGAAGATATTATTGGCTTCCTGTAGTTGTTTGTTTCTGGTTTGCCAACTATTTTCCAAAGCTGCCCCTCGTATGATGTTTTTAATTCATTTTCAATGTGCCACTTGGCTGAATTTGTAGAACTTGTACAGCCTAATTGGAAAAGTTATATTTTTTTTTTTGAGGGGAAAAAGTTATATTTATGAAGTGTTTGTTTATCGTACGTATCAAATAGATTTGTATGCCAATTATTTTACTATTACTTTTCTCACCCAATGCGTTTCTCACGCGTCCTGGATTTTTCTCTCAAACTTCCATTTGCCCGTATTATATAATCCGAAAAGATTTTCGGATTATACAATCCGAAACATACTGAAGTATAATCTGAAACATATTGAATCCCAGAAATAATGTTGTAATTGATATCAAAGGTCTCTATTCGGCCCTAGGTTGACAGTAAATGTGTCAATAGAGCCTCAAATTTCAAATGACACTAAAAAAAAACTTCATCAAGCCCACTAAATTAAAGCCCCTAATTGAACAAAATTATTTGGGGCCAGGTCCACTATAATTTACGGTAAAAAAAGAAAAAAAAAATTTCGGTAATTTTTTTTTTAGGTAAAAAAATAGTTTTTTTTTTACGGTAAAAAGTTTTTTATCGGTAAAAAAAATGCTTATAGAAATTTTGGGGCTTGGGGCCTTTTGATTTTTTTATTTGCGGGCTTGCATAAATGTGGGTCTTTTAATCTTGTGAATTTTCAAGCCCCCTTACTATGTGGGCTGGGGCCAAAACTTCAAGGTCCCATGATATTGACACCTCTAGTTGACAGGGAGATGAGATCGGATTATGTAAAATTCATTTTTGATTACCGAGGTAAAAGAAGCGTTGAAAATGATAAGTAATGACAAAGGAGATGAGACCCGATTATGTAAAATTCATTTTTGATTGCCGAGGTAAAAGAAGCGTTGAAAATGATGAGTAATGACAAGGTAGTTGAGACAGACAATATACCGATTGGTGTGTGGAAAAATCTTGAAGATATAGGCCAAACTTTTTTAATGGGAATACGAGGACAAAGAAAATGTCGGATAATTGAAAAAACACTTTAATTCCGAGGATATACAAAATTATTGAGTAATTCCTTCAAAAATAAATTATCGTGGAATTAAACTAAGATTTAAATGCAATCATGTTCCCCTATTTACATATTTTTCAAATTTTAGTACCCTTTTTATAAATCAATCATTTTGGTCCATATATTTTAAAAGTCAATGAATTTTGTTAGTCCCATCATTTAAGTGACATGGCATACTCTTCAGTGACAAAGTGTTGAGGTTGCAGCGGTGAATTGGAAAAAATATTTTCAATATAATATATTTTAATTTTCATCTCATTCATTAATTACCGTAATAAATAAAAACAAAAACTTTGATGACACAATTGAATCATCATCATTAACCAAACCCAACGTCATCTTCAACATTCTACACCTACTTCAACATCCATGGAATCCATTTTTTGTTCAAAGCACTGAATCTTACACTCTCACTTAACCTCTCAAACACTTTAAATCTTATCTTTTATAATTCATCCGAAAATCAAAAGATTCAACAAATCAAAATTCAAAAATCACATAATCAAGAAACTTAAAAATCTCAAAATCAACAACCTGTGACCCAAAAAGGAAAATGCTGATTTGAAAAAAATTATTAGCTCACAAGGAAAATTGAAGGGAAATGAAAAACTCAAATGCATAGAACTATGTGATTGAGTCGGTGCTTGTGATGTGAATGCATTGTGAAACAAAACTGTTGCAATTTCCACTCCAAAACCCATTTTGGGATTTTCTGGGAAAAATTTGTTGGAAAAATGAGTTGAATAAAAAAGAAATGTTTTTAGGGAGAATATTGTCAAAGAAAAATGAAGTTTGGGATTAATTAATTTGTTGGGTTTAGATTTCTTGATGGTGATAGTTTTATGAAAATGAAGATGAAAGAGGATTGTGATGATGATTCAATTGTGTTCATAAAATATTTTTTTATAAATTATCGTAATTAATGAGATAAAAATAAAAAAAATGATAGAGAAAACTTTTTCCAATTCACTACTGTCACCTTAGATCCACGTCAATAAAGACTACGTTACATCACTTAAATGAGAGGGGGACTAGAAAAATTCGTCGACTTTTAATATATAGGGGACCAAAAAGCTAAATTTAGAAGAAGAAAAAAAGGGACCAAATTTTAAAAAACATGTAAATAGAGGGATCAGAAATGCGTTTAAGCATTAAACTAATAAGTCATACCGTGAAGTTATGTGAAATGGTAATTGAACGAAGACCAAAAAAAGAGATTTAAGTTACCATTAACCAATTCGGTTTTTTGTCTAGGAGGTCGACTATCGAAACGATCTACTTCGACGTGTGATGGAACGATATCGAATAGATAAATAAGAATTGCTTATATTAGAGCTACCGAGCTACCTAGGGTATGTATGAGGGAGATTCAATTAGTGTGAGTACACATGATGGGTCTACCGACGAGTTTCCCATAACAACGGGATCGCACCAAGGGTCAACTGTAAGCCCTTATCTATTTAATTTAGTTTTGGATGTACTTACAGAACACATCCAAGAGTTAGCAGTAAGATGTATGTCTTTCGTAGATGATGTAGTCTTGTTTGGGGATTAAAGAGAGGAATTGAATGGGAGGTTAGAGACTTGAAGACAAGCAATAGAAGTGTATCATGTCTGAGCAGAAAGAAGACAAAGTATACGAAATGTAACTTCAACAAATGAAGAAGTATTTCAACATTTGAGGTGAAAGTTGGAGATCATATCATACCCCAAGTTACCCGGTTTAAATATATTGGGTCCATAGTACAAAATGACGAAGAAATAAAAGCAAATGTAAATCAGTATATTCAAGTTGGGTGATTGAAATGGATAAGAGTCTTATGTGTTTTATGCGATAAGAAATTACCACTTAAGTTGAAAAGAAAATTCTAACGATCAACAGTCATATTGACGATGTTGTATCGTATGGAGTGTTGGCTGGTTAAGAACCAACACGAGAAGCAAATAAGCATAGCAGAGGTGAAGATGTTTACTTAGATGAGTGGTAAGACTAGAAAGGATATGATTAGGAATGACACCATTAGGGAGAGTTAGGGTTGCACCTATAGTAGAAAAGATGGTAGAAAAATAGGCTTAGGTGGTCTGGACATGTAGAGAGAAGTCTTATAGATGTTGTAATTTGAAGAGTAGATCAGATGGAGGAAAGTCAAATCAGAAGAGGTAGAAAAAGAACTAGAAAAACTATAAGATAAACTATTTTAAAAGATTTAGAGGTTAAGAAATTGAATTCAAATATAGTTTATGGTAGAACATTATGGCATAATTTGATTCATGTAACATACATCATCAGTAAATGAAATAAGATTTGGTTGTTGTTGTGGTTGTTGTAAATGTAATGAACATGTGAACTTCACATCCGTGGTGTCACCTGCGTACAATCACTTTAATTTTTTTATTACTTACATCGATCATGCATTTTCTGTTTCAAAATATCTGGCATTTAAAAATCACGAAAATCATTAATTGGAATAAATTATTTGGTAAAAGATTTAACCATATTTGATTAATTATCATCTATTCAAATAATAATTAAAGATACATGTTCGTGATTACTTTATACATGATAACATCATTATACCTATAGAAATTCATGCAAAATTTAAACTTTTTTTTAGGGAAAAGATTTAACCATATTTGATTAATTATCTGATAACAGTTCGTTGTTTACACCGGGAGACACTATGAGCTTATTGAACATCGACGGAATGTGTAATTGATAACTGGCAAAATAGTTTCTTATCATGTTGCCCTTATCCCCTATAATGAATTAGAAATTGAATGAATGTATGACATAAAACTTCTAATCAATGCCCATTTAGGATTTTATAGTTTAATTAGTTTTTAGTGTTATTTGATCATTTTGAACTAGTAATGCATGTTTTGGATGTTTGATGGAACAAGGTGAGGATTAACACTAGAGATCTGGGAAGCTACAACGTGGATTAGGATGATTCGCTAAGGATATGGGAAGATGTAGCGCCCTGGATCGCCAGCCGAGTAGTACAATTGTACGAACCCACGGGACCCCTTCTTATCATTGCTTAATGGTTAAGAGATATGAGCCGGTGCCAATGATTAGTTGTACGAGGAATAAAAGGAATATGTCTAAACTATGTAGGATAGATATGGACAACTAATAGGGAAAATGATCGAAGGGTACAAATTTGCAGTGGTTGGGCTTGTACTATAAAAGAAAAACCACATGTTAGTGCCAAGGGTCCAAAAATTTGCAGAGTGAATTGAGAGGCCAAGTTCCGGCTAGGGTTAGCAGCATTAGAGTTCTCACTCCATCTCATCTTATCCATAGATAAACATGAGTATTTGTTCTTAGTGATTTAGAGTTAGGATTGCTTAGTGATGCTTCGTGCTCACTTTTCTCCTTCAAGGATTGTAATCTTGTGCTAGCTCTATTTTATCTATCAATTTAGCTTTTCATGTTTTCATTTATGTTACATTTCATCTTCATCTTTGTGGTTAAGCTCATCATGAGCCAAACCCCTTCTTGTGACATGATGAGGTTATGATATTCTTTGCTTAAGATTTATAAAGCTATAACTTCGCACTTCTTTCAAATAAATTGTTTTAACACAAAATCTTTGAAAGTAAAACTTGATCTATTTTGCTTTTAATGCTATAGTTGTAACACCCTGTATTTTATTTATTAAATTTTATAGAAAGTAAATAGCGTCTTAATTATTATGGTGATGACGAGATATTTTAGATGAAAGTTAATATGTCGTTGTTGAGAGAAATAGAGTTTGGTAGTTATTAATATTTAATGTGAATTAAAATAATGAAGAGAAGAATAAAATAATAAATAGTAGTAATGGGAGGTGAGAATAGAGGTAATAAAATAAGTCGGGGATTGGGGAAGTAAAATTATGATAAGAGGGGGAGAAAAAATAATAATAGGTGGATTAACCCAATTCCCTAGTATAAATAGAAGAATAGAAAGTCAGAAACATTATTGTTGTTGCATTTGAGAATCAGATAGAAGAGGAGAGGAGAGGAAGCAAACCCTAGTAAAGGAGTGTTGAACCAAAGCTGTGTTTTTTTTGGAGAATTTGAGGTAAAGGTGGGGAAACTTTCATCTTAGATTATTCTTTTTCCAAATTGAACAGTTAAATTCAATTATATAATATTCGATGTTGTTATTATGAGAGTTATGGTGAGAAAACATAGATGAATCGATAATGATGAGATGTGTTGTTGTTGAAAGATTAAGATTGAAAAACATAAGATATGGTAAATGAATTGAGAATTTAACCATGAAAGAATGTGTAATTGGATAGTTTAAGAGGAAATTAATGCTCACATAGTGGGGTAACCTTGAGGTAATGATTAGCGATGGGTTTGATGAGTTTAGGGTAAAAAACGGAGTTTACGATGGTCCCTTAAGATGAAATCGCATAAAATCTATTATTTTTGCCGTCAGACCAAAACGCCCGGTCGTACCTCCTAAGCACACAACATGTACGTATCCCACTACCCAGATGATGTTTTGTTTGTATTTTTGGGATGCATGATCGTGTCCTCAAAGAGCACGGTTGTGCACCCTTCCAAGGCCTAGAAAACCCAACTTTTTCCCCCTCATTGAGTTTCTAAAGTGAGGGTTAGGTGTAGCACCCTATACCCCATATATTATTTTCTAATAAAAATACAATAATTAATTAAACATGCTGGGGTCTCACAAATCTTCATCAATACAAAAATACTTCCTTTAAATTAAAAACGTCGCAGCAGAATTATTTTCAAAGTATCAAAGTAACTCTCACATCATTGCATCAACATAAAAACTGAATTCGAAGACGAATTTTGAAAACAAAATAAACCTCAATCCCTAGTGTTACTGATCAGAACATCAACTTGATAAAGACTCCTAAAAGCGATAAACAAAAACGAGAAGGCTTCAACGCTATCCTCCAAGACTTATTGCTACAAAGTTTCTTCTTCCTGCGAATCTGTACCAAGTGAGGGTACAATCCAATAGGTGGCTAGAATAGATCCCACATAAGAGATGCATAAGCACATGCATAGATTCAGATGAAAGAACACATCAATTGCATTTAGACATGTATACATCACAGTCAGATGATTTTCACATTTAAACATAACCACTCATTTAATAAAATCAATAGGCAGCAATCAACATCTTATAATAACATGTATGCATCAGCAACATTTAAAAATATCAAGTAGACATTTAGCAAAATACAAATCATTCACACATAAGCATATGAAAGCACATTAATGGTTGGATTAAGCAAGTGTACCAAATTGTTTACCAAGTAATAAAGTGTAAGTAGAGTATCGTATCCACAAGGATTGTCGTTTCGTCGAAACAATCCACGTTACTTATTTTTGAATAATAAAATAAAATAAAAGAGGTAAAGGGTTAGATATTGCAATTTTTATCAGTTTGCAACAAAGTAAGTTTCATGTTTTTGGTTGAAGAAAAGTAAGAAGCGGTTAGGATTCTTCAAATCCCCCTATTTACTTGTTTGATTTAAATAACATTCATGTCGCGTTTATTTATCTAAAGTAAACTATACAAGTGATGAGGATGTTGGGAAGTTCTAACCTAATCAGTTGTCAAGCTGCACTTGTTGATCGCATAGTGATCTTTATGTGTGAGGTCTATACTATCTCGGTCAATTTAGGTATCCCTCCAATGTTGAGTTGCACCTACTGGTCACACGGTGACCCTTATGTGTGGGGTCTTATTCCCTCAAAGGTAATTAAAACATAGACTTTATATTGGAATTCCTAAATTTCTAAGGGCAAAGAAGGCCAATGTTCCTAAAGGGGTTTCCCATCTATGAATCTTAGGTATCTCATAGCACACTCTCCCCCTCTCTTAGTAGTTATACAAACAGGCATCCCTATCAGTGTCTACCTTTCCAAGAGTTTAGGAGAATGGTTCTAATAGGTTCGGTCTAGATCTCACATTACTTGTTTCCTCATATAAGAATTACTAGTTACATCCTAAGTTCAGCATATTTTACTCAATATTAGTAATGTTACCTCTTAAGTACTTACTACTAGGGTCAACTTTCTTTCGATATATTTTCTCTAGTTTTTTAACTAATTACTTCGTATATAGGCATATATAAATATCAAGATATATGAATCAATATTAGGCCCTAAGTACCTAAGCTAAAGTTGCATCACAATACAAATAAACTAAACCCAATAAAACTTAATAACGAACAGAAAATAAATAAATAAATGACATCAAATTAAATTTTTATCCAACGAAATAAATAGAGGTTCATCTTAGAACCATAACCTAAAAAGATTTAGTTACTCATGGTAACTAAACGACTAATTACAGAAGAAATAAAACTTACCCTAAAAACTTGGAGAGGAAAGAGAAACTCCTCCTAAAAGCTCTTAGAATCCGCATTCCTCTTGAATTGCTTCAGTTCTGAACGAGAAATTATGAATGAGGAAGGAGGTATTTATAGGAAAAGTTTCCACCTGAACTTGGGCTAAAAATGCTGGCCTTAGAGGCAAAAACGTGACTTTTTAGCAAGGCAGCATCCATGGGGTGCACAAAGCAACCCCGAGGCGCATGTGCCTCAGAAGTAAACCGCCTTAAAGCGCCTGGAGTACACAACCATGCGCTAGGCGCATGTGCCTGGTTGCTCCAGGCGCATGAAATCATCCCCAAGGCGCATGGTTCAGCTTTACGGGCCCCGAAACACCTGTTTCATCGCCTTTCTCGGTGTTTGCTTCAATGTAAGTTGTCTTGGAACTTGGTAACAAAATTCCCCCCTTTGTAATGTCTTCTGAGGCCTCTTGAATCTTTATTCTTAGTTTTCCCAAGGACCACATAACCTTCGGATGTCTTTGTTTTGCAGATTTGCATGATTTCTTCGTGAATCACGTCAAAAACACCTTAAAATTGCTATGTTTCGGGAAGAACAAAATTACATACTCAAATATAGAAAACATTAAAAATGTCTCAAAATCATAGGCAATTGATCTAATACTCCTCTGTTTTTCTGGTAAAACCTACTAAAAACGACTTAAAAACATGTTAAGAGTAACGTAAGATGACTTGTGATCACACATCATGGAATATCACATCTTAAAATAGTTACGCATCTTTAAATAACACACCTTTTAATTACACATCTTCAAAATACACTTACAATTATGTATGCAATAAAATTTTATTCTCTCTCTCTCTCTCTCTCTCTCTCTCTTCCCATTCTCTCTTGTGAGCGTCACCAAAACCCTAGTTTCTTCTCCTTCATCCACCAAAGAGGGGTGATTTAGGGTTAAATTTTGACCCAAAATCACCCCTCTAACTCATTTTTCTCTTTCCCTTTTATTGAAATAAGTGATTCTCACATCTATTTTGTTTTTTCTTTCGTGATTTCGTCGTCTTAGTGCGACTTTGTTTTGTTCGTCGTCTTTGTGCGGCGTTGTTTGTCTGTCTTGTTTCGTTTAAGTATTTATTCAGTTTAGATTGTCAGATCAGCTTCAATCTAGTGCAAATCCAATCAATGATTTTGGCATCGACAACGTTGTAGATCCAGAGACATGAATATTCCGGAGACTTGAATATACTCATATGTGTAGGCTTTTGTAATTTGTAGTTTTTTGGTATTAACATGAACGTTGTGAGTTTGTTCGCAGATTCGTCCTTTTTGTTTTTAGCGAATTTGCATTGTATCGATGTACTCTATCAATTTCAATGAATGAATATCATTTATTTTTGTCAAAAAAGTTATGAATGCAATGTCCCTAACTCAACTTTATATGTATGTGGTACCGGTTTTGAATATTAGAGGTATGTTACTGATTTATCCCCCATCTTTAAATCAGACTGACCATGAATGCATGAGCACCAAGTAATTACTCAACATATGCACATATTTATATGAATCGACAATTACACATCTTTAGATAACACATCTTGTATATCACATCTTTATATCAACACATCTTCAAATAACATATCTTTATATAACATTTCATCAATTAATACATTTAGTTACACATCTTAAAATAATACATTATTTCCACCTCATTATATGTTTCATAAATTAAACTTCTTTAGACATCCCATCTCTGTCCGTCATTTAACTACATTTTCTACTCAATTCATCGCCTAACGTCTCTTATTAAAAATTGTCAAGTTTCCTTACTTACCCTTACTCATTATCAATGAAAATTATTTCATTACGTCCATCTTCCTATTAATTGAATACATTATTGCATTCCAAATTCTTTCTAAAGTTATTTAACCATTTGTACCGAATCATGTTACTAAGTTAACTCCTTAAAACTTTTCTAACCTTCATTATTCATATTCCAATTTAACTTAATAACATTAATTCATCTTAATTCCTCATCCCCTCTCACTGAAGTCCCAAAACAGAAGTGAATCAGCGTCAATGGAATGCCCCTGAACACCTGAAACACCCCTTCCCCTCGCCGAACCCGGATGGACAGAACAGTTCATGTTGTCCTGACATTGGGCGCTTGGCGCCAGGTAGTAGCACCTAGAGGCGGCAACTCTCTAGAACTAGGGTGCTAGGCTCCCCTCCCCAGTTACAGTGCAGTGTTGCGAGGCCTACAAATCCTATGATTTTAAGCCTTGGGATTACTACTAACTTGTCCGAAAATTCCTTTTTTTTATCCCCTTTGACTCCAAAGAGGTAGAAAACATTACCTGGGTTGTTTAGGCACTTATTTCATCTTAAACCATCAATTTTATGAATCTTTCACACATTGACACTCAAGAATCAAAACATAACATAACCATGAATCAACTACGAATTTAACACATGAAAGTAATGAATTCATAGACAATACCCAAAATCACAGCAGCAAACTAGAGCACGAATTTAACATGTATTCATTAAAAGATCATGAAAAATAATGGAAAACAAAATCCTTCTCTACTCATATGTTCATACAATCCTTATGGTGAATAGAGACTCCCCCTTACCTCAAAAATCAGCAAAATTAGCAACTTATATGGTTGAGTCTCTCTATAAGCTTCTCTCTTTGCTTCCTTACCTCTTCTCTTCACAACCCTAGTTCCTCATTCGTTCTTCTCTTAATTATGCTCTTTGTGTTCTGTAACCTAATTCTCTTATGACTTTCCTCTATTTATAACTACTAATTGAGCTTGGCTTTCTCATAACTTTTTAATCGGCTTTCCACACCCCCAGATTAGTTACTAATTCTATTGTAACTATTCAGCTCCACTATTTACACCTCCTTCTATTTGTTTAATTAAAACGCTACTTAACTTACTTTCTTAAACCTCCTTTTTATTAATACACCTTTATTCTCTCATATTTGCGGAAAATACCCCTTTCTCCTTAATTTCTCATAATCTCCTATTTTTCAACAACTAACTAACCCATCTATTTACTCAATACCCACAATCCAACAACTTTCATTGAAAACACCGAACATACAATTTCCTAATAATACTAATATTACATAACAATAACACTAATAAATTAATATTAAAATTCGGGGTGTTACATTAGGATACTAAACATTTGTATCTATTTGAAGGAGTGAGTTTAAGTATAGTTAGAAGTGGTTCCTCATAAATATGACGAGCTTAAATGTGAATTAGTTAAAGGAGTACTAACAGAGTTAAAAGAGATGTAGAAGGGTAGTTCATGAACAATTGATGAGGCCAAGAGTAATGCCTTAAGTAAAGAATGGGCCCATTGACATAAACTAATTAGGAAGGTATAAACTAGAGTGAACTAAGGATACGATGATAATATTGTATGATGATTAATGATGACAAAGGTGAGTGAATATATTGTATGATGATTAATGATGACAAAGGTGAGTGAATATACGAAGGTAAGTCTTAAAAACTTAACGAAGTCTTAGTTGTTGAAATGGAAAACATTATAGATAATGATAATGGTGAGGTAAAAACCTTAAATTAAGAGTGAATAATAAAGTATGCCAATAGTGAAGGATGTAATGAATGAGAGGAACTAATGTTGAGTATAGGTGCTAACTATGATGTTGAATGCTAAAGAAACGATACAAAAACATGTATGATGTTGAATGACAATGAGGTATTATTGTCAAATGGTTTTGAATAAATCATGAAATAATGTTTGTTGTATGATGTTGATGAATGACGAGATAAATGATGAGTATGAATGAAGAGACATGTCCTATTTATAAATGATGAGTTTCTTGAGTTAAATCTATTTATGGTATGAATCCTGATAATGTGCCAATGTGTAGTAAATAGTGAGTCTTCTTTCACGCATTCATATAGAATCATATTTAGGGAATGATGAGAACGATGAGAAATGATGAGTGTATGTTCAGTAACACAACTCTGACATATAATAGGTCATAGGGGTGAAGTACATCTGCATATAAATAGTAATATTTGAACTTGGTGTGTGTAATGTGAAATGATGAGTAATTGATGATGTGTTAATAGATGAGAAATTCTGATGATGATTGAAATGATGACGTATGTTTATGTTTATTACTTTAATGTTATTCAATATGCTCTGATTATTTTGTATGAATTGTGTTCTCACCCTTATTGTGTTGTTGTGTGTTTGTGGTGTCTGTACTCGTTGGGTACAGATACTCAGGACGAGGAGCTCTAACTGCGGAACGCTTAAAAGTTGGCGACGAGAGTTTTCTTCCATTATCATTTTATTTAAGGAATAATTTTGTAGTCAAACATTTGCTCTGATATGTAACACTAGGGTCAGAGGATTATCGTTTGATTTATGTTTATGAAGTTTAACATTTTGGAACCTTTGTTTATTTTAAAGACGAAAACTCAATTTAATATTTATGATGGTTGAAATATTTCCGCCGCTGAATTATGAGTTAGTATTGTTTTATGAAATGATAACTAACGAGTATGTGTAACTGACGTCTCCCAAAATACAATGAGTATTTTAAGATGGAAAGACTAAGTGAAAGTATTATAGTATAAAAAGATATCAATACCACAGAGACTGTGGAACTATAACTTCAAGTAGCTTTCCAGCAGAAAACTTGTTTGGAGAAAAATAAAATAAAACATTTGTCACAATAATAAAAGTAAAATGTTAAGTTTAAGAAAGCAGTTAAAGTCTTTAGAAAATCTCAAGATGGGATTTGTGGTTTAGAACAAGGTTCAATTATGATAAAACATTACTGCGGTTTACAGAGCTATAGCTTCATGTGTCGCTCAGAGCTATAGTCGGTTCAAAGCATCTTTGGTCTCTAATATACACAACGCTATATCCTGATTTAAATACTATGTCTCACAGGGCTGCAGCCGTTTATTAGCTTCTCACAACGCTGTGATCCATAGAGCTATATCTCTCATAACCGGCTTTAAGGTGAACCAAGTGGTCTAATGGGAGAAGATCACTCGACTAACGTGTTAAGCTACCAGGCGTCATCTCAATTAAGGGTTGGTCACTCCATCACCCTGTCACTTGATAAGGGAGCTAGACTCAATTAGATGCGCAATCACGATACTTAACACACAATTTTTAGGTTCAGGTGCCCGTCCTTTCCACTTGAGGATGTTAGGTTATCAGGTCCTATTGCCATATGACAAGAGTCCTACAAGATCGTAGTGCTAAGCTATAGCGTGGTATAGCTCTAGTGATTCTCAGCGTTATGGTCGTTTATTAACCTCTTAAGATAACTGAGGTTCAAAGAGTTATAGCTTCTTATAGCTTCAACTTTACGTTCAAGACTCTTGGCCCTTTCACCAGTAAGTGCTTAAGGGCAAATCCATATCTAACAAACATTTTGCATTTTGCATTTTGCATTGAAAAAAGATATCTTAATAAGTTGTTTTGCATAAATAAGCTGTTTTGAATAAGTTGTGTTGAAAAAAGAGATCTTAATAAGCTGTTTTGCATAAATAAGCTGTTTTGAATAAGTTGTGTTGAAAAAAGAGATCCTAATAAGCTGTTTTGCATAAATAAGTTGTTTTGAATAAATTGTTTTGAAAAAAGAGATCTTAATAAGCTGTTTTGCATAAATAAGCTGTTTTGAATAAGTTGTGTTGAAAAAAGAGATCCTAATAAGCTGTTTTGCATAAATAAGCTATTTTGAATAAGTTGTGTCGAAAAAAGAGATCCTAATAAGCTGTTTTGCATAAATAAGCTGTTTTGAATAAGTTGTTTTGAAAAAAGAGATTCTAATCATCCGTTTTGCATAAATAAGCTGTTTTGTATAAGTTGTTTTGAAAAAAGAGATCCTAATAAGTCGTTTTGCATAAACAAGTTGTTTTTTAAAAAGAGATTGTAATAAGTTATTTTGTATAAGATAAGCGTTTTGAATAAGTTGTTCCAAATTTGGAT
>Ga0315913_1002352_pt1 | contig 22118 bp, 12 predicted proteins | sample MpolsnodulesMG_FD_207736 | JGI IMG/M metagenome (GOLD analysis project Ga0315913, IMG submission 207736) | Medicago polymorpha root nodule microbial communities from Los Angeles, California, United States - small nodules | ecosystem: Host-associated > Plants > Roots > Nodule | place: USA... | reverse complement strand
CCTTTCTCTACTTTAGAGATTTGAATACCCTCTACCTGATTTGCTCGTCTTACTACATAATCTCGAACACCTCAACCAAACACGTAGAAATACAAAATTCACAACCACATATTTTAGCATATAGGCACATTGCTATTAAAAAGTAAAAAACATATAGGCATGTAACTAGGCAATGAAACAAAGTGTCAATGATATGCCAAGTATATTTGCACTCTTACCAAGCATTAGTAGAAGGTTAATTCTTATGGGATGACAATAGATATGGCAAGTATAAGCTTTATACAATATGAATTTTTGGATTTCCTTTGTCATTAGGTTGTTACAGGGTATGAAATATAATAAGGTGTTAGTTTTAAATTTGTTGACTTGACCTACTTTTATAAAAAGTTTGTAGGTTTAATTTCTTGAGTTAGCCTATCTACTATTAAGGGTAAGAAGGTGAACATGTACACTTTTGAAAGAAGCAACTTATGCAGCGTGTACTTTGCAAATTTTCTGAGTTCCAAATTTTCTATTATTGCAAGAATCCTTTTATGTTGGACTTCAGTGCTTTTTTCCCTTTCATAGTTGATCTCAGCCTCGCACATGAATTTGAAGCAAATGCCAAAATTTGTTTTCTTTTTTCATCAACTTTTGCCTTCCATATTTGATTTCAATTCTAACCTATAATAAATATCTTCTTCACAGTAATTTGCGGATAAGGGAGTTTAAAATTATACATTGGGTATGTTGTGCAGTTTCATCTGACTTTTCAAAGTTCACAAATATGCAATGTGAGTTTAGTCAGGATCGAGATCCTACGTATGATTGGTCGGCTGGTGAAGGGACGTAAACACGGGAAACGTAACAGAGTTCGTAAGAACCCACTCAAGGGTTCATGAACAGTAAAAATAACGGTCATGAACAGTGAAAATAACAGTAACATTAACGGTAACAGTAACTGACACTTTACAAAATCTATTATAAATACTTCACATTCATTCATAATTTTCACATCATTCTCAGAATATTTATCAATACTTTCAAAATGATTAAATATTTCTTATATGCATCACTCTACTTGTCATTGTTTTGTTTTTTATTAGTATTATCAATATTTGAAGAATTAGAAATGACTTACGTAGGAATAATTATGTTTAGCGTTTTCCCATTATTATGCTTTGCTTGGCCTAATACCATTTGTCTTAGAGACAGGGATTAAATCATCATCATGATTTTTGTAATAGTTGCTATCGAATAAGATGATATTTTATATTTAGTATAAGACCTTAATCCATTGTAATTTACATACTTATTTCGTAATAAGGATTATAGGTGGATTAACACCTTAATCCATTGTAATTTCCGTACTTATTTCGTAATATTTATATTATGTCATCTAGTATATATCCTAATTTTATTGTCTTTGTGGTATAATATAATTAATTTCTGTTGTAATTATTAATTCGTGTGATTGAGATTACATTGTTCGATAATAGATATCTAAACCCGTGCAAACGGGTGTCACGCTAGTGGATATACAACACATTTCACCATAAAAGTGTATGGATAAATAAATCCGAATATTGAAATTACGTATGCACCATTCACCACATTCTTCATGTGTGCATGTTAGCGATTCCCAACATTCACATATTCATTAGTAATAACTAGAATGTATTCACAGAAACATTTTGATTATAAAAGTTCAAACTTGAAAAGTACACATACAATAAAACACAATTTTTCCCGTCCGAATGTCTATTTTGATTTTCTACCAAAAACACAATCTAATATAACATTACGGATTTGTTTGGATCAGGATATCCTCAACAATTTCATATAGAAAGAAAAGCGGTTAAACTAAGGGATTAAAAGAGTTATGTCATGTGTTTGAATCGTGACAATGGAGAAAATCCTACAACAATTAACAAACTAACATTTGTTATTTAAAAAAAAAATTTAATAAAGAAAAATAAAGAAGCACCGCTTCAGATATTAACTACAAAACTTTACACCAACTGTGCATATCATTTAATCTATTTTGTGTCAAAAGCAAACTTGCTATATAACAAAAAAAAACTTGTGATAAATAATGCAGGAGGTGTGATTTCTTTTTTCAGACTGCAGATGAACGAATTTCCATTTGGTTTAGGCTAATAGTATGCTTTCCCACATTCCTGCCGCTAAATGAACGATAAAGTTGAGATATGATGAGCTGGTGACCAAGAGAAGGTTCACATATATTATTATTTTGAAACATCTTATATACATAAGAGGTAAATGATCTGCATTCATTAACCGTCCACATCTACTTCTAAATTTGTGATCACCCAGCCATGTCATCATAGAAAAATAGTTCAAACTGATCTCAACATGAGCAGTTAACATCTAAGTTGTGGCAGCCATCACATGGCATCAATATATTGGCCATGCTGCTGGTTTTTTTCCCCTTTTTTGGGTAACAGACAGGACCCCGGAAAAAGGTCAGATAACATGAAGAGTCGTCATTCTTCGTCATTGTCATTGTTTGGATACACCACAGAGAAATAGTGGCCAACTGTTTTGGATGTGAGGCCAGGAAACCTATGAGATTTTCCTGGTCGCGGGTCAATCTTAACAAACGGCCATTTCATGATTTCTGCAGCTTCACACTCTTCCCATCCATCCCCAATTACACAAAAGCGAACGTTGGGATGGTTGAAGCGCTCCTTGATCCATCGGAAACATTGAATTTTCCCCACTTCCCAGGAGCTGTACACTGAAATGAGATAATACAACGTTTTCACTGGCAAGTAATATAGATTCGCTTTACAGACTGAACTCTTCGCCCCAATATAATATGATTACTAGTTTTGAATGGTTGAAAAGATGTTTGGCATAATAAATCTATTCTGTCACATTGAATTTGTAGTAATCAGAAGGGAAGCAAATTACTCACCATTTCCATGTGTTATTAAGCTGTCCAGATGAAAGAGCAAGCATTTTACAAGAGATGGTATCAATGATCCAGCTGTAACTAAAACATTCACATGCTGATGTTTTGCATTAGTTGAGTTTGTGCTTGTGTTGGCATAAGTAATTGAAGAAACCACGTCTTTATTTTCAACAGAACACTCCGTCAAAAAGGCCCGTGCTGAAATAAATAAAACAAGATAGATATAACTAATACAGGTCATGCACCAAAAGATAATATAATTGAATTGTTAAAACATACCTGATGAAAGCCATTTGTCGGTATATTCATCAGTTTTATCATACAAATCATTCCATACTTTTATTGTCTCCTGATCTATAATATTATGTAAACTCTGAAACAAGGAGAGAGAATATTAAGTTTATCCTTAAATGAAGTAAACTTGTATGGTTATAACTCTTCAAGTTTCAATAGATTAGATTATTACTTCACAAAGTCTATCAAACTTCCATCGTTAGAAAACAAATTACCATCTCTTATCTATAAGAAAAGGCTTGAGAGACTAATAGTGTATTATGAGTCTCAGGCCCCAACTGATTCTAGCATAGAGGCCAACGATAGACAATAACCCTCCAAACACAGCTTACAACTTTCATCGTACTGGTGTGCTCTCCAAAGAGCAACTCTTCTCAAAATATCAAAAGGTTCTGAGTTGGAATCCCATTCAAACTTAGGATTCAAGTGGTTCCGGAAGATCCAGCTACAAGAGAACTGTGAACGAAGAGCTTCTCTTCCCTTTTTCTGCCCAACTCTTTGCTCTTAAGAATGTGGGTTTTAAGTTAAGAATGAGTAATTGCACTTCTCCAACCCTTAACTGTTCAACCTGAGAGCGGATAACTAATGCGTTCCGCTTTTTTTTGAACAGGATTCTATGGTCAATCCGAGCACTTGTTTGAAACTTTGAGGCTTAAAGAGTTACGGAATAATAATCTTCGTATGGAACGATCTAATTCTAATACACTATGAGCACTTGTATGGTTGAATAAATATTCAAGTTTTAAAGGCTCATGAGTCTAATAATGTATTATGAGCACTTGTTTGAAACTTTGCTGCGCCTCGCTTCATCTTACCTTCTTCATCGACTTATACTTGCAACTATTGATCTTTTAAAACCAGAATTTAAATATTTATTTTAAGGTAAAATGAAGGGAGGTGCAGCAGTATTTAAATTTTTTATTAAAATGTTATTAATAATTATCCAACTCAGCAAATATACTAAGACAACATATAAGAAAAAACAACTTTACCAGAGAAATAAATACAAAATTTAGCACAGACAAAAATTACGTAAACAATGCATACAAGAAAAGATACACCATGCATCACATAATATCATAGACAACCCATAAACCTTCAATAAACAAGTTATGACAAGAAAATAAATGGCAAGCCACTTGCAAGTTTTGCAACTCATTTTCAGAATGTTCACAACAAAATACCATCCCTATGTTCGCAGCTATCTAAATTAAGAGTGGGCCTACAAATAACACTCCAAAGACTACATTTTGTAAGTTCCTTTTTAATCTCGACGAAGTTTGCGACGGTGAATTAGTCTCGCAATGTTAAAAAAACTTGTTTTGAAATCAATATCAACCATATAAACATTACATTATGGTTTAGATAAGTAAATAGAGAACTCCATAAAAAATCATGTTACCTTGTAAAACCCAAAATATCATGTTTTAGAAACTTATATTTTTAAACAAGGGTCATAAAACAAAACAATAATATGGTTTACTGATATGGCAAAGAACTCTACAAACTCATAGCTTAAGAAGAGAGAGAAATTGCATATTATGATTATTGATTCAAGACGAAATGTACAGAGGGGTAGTTTATATATAAGCTGAATCTAACTGAAGCATAGAAAAACGAGTTCAGTTAGTTATAACAGAAAGTAACCAACTATTTCACTAACTGACTAATTAGCTAACCATGTAATATTTACCAAACCAGTCCATCAAGAAAACATGAAGCAAAGTACTGTAACAGATAATCGAATCAATTCCAGAAGTTTTACCTGCAGGTATTTTTCGGCTATGATTCGATGCCTGTATGCAAGTTTTCTTTTGTTGGCATCATCAAGCGGAGGGCCTAATTCATCTTGGTTGAAGTCATAATCAGATAGGTCCTTCCCATCATCATATTTGGACAGAACATCAAGAAATGGCTTATTGTAACTTTCAATCTGCAGCACAAAAACCCAACACCAAACTAACTATCCACAATTAAAAACAAGCCATAGAAAATACTTGGACAAGAAAACCAAACTTTACTTGTTCATAGAAGAAATGATCATCACACAATTGCAGAATGAGATTTTCCCACATCTTCCCAAGCTCAACACCTTTCTGCACATCTTTCAGACCGTTGAAAGCCTCGGCATACGATGATTTCAGCAAAGAGTTGAGCAGTATAAGGGTCTCATCCATGTCCCAAATATAGACATCCAGCCTGGGATGGATGTTGTCACTGGAAGACACTCGTGTTTCCTCCTCACTCATCCCAGATGCAGCCGCCATTCCAGTATATACTCAAGATACTAACCTAACTATGCCCTGCACAGAAAAACATCACGACTCATTGCACAATGTTACTTTAATTTACTATTCAATATTGACATCATTATGCAGTGTTGTCAAACACATATCGCAGAAAATAACAGTTTGTTCAAATTCCGCTGAGCTAAAAACTATAATGACGATATAGCTGCGGCTCAAAACCACTGTAACTATCAACAATACACAAGGAAACGATACATAATTCTTCAAAAACAATACAATAAACTAATTACTTCAAATAATTGCTATGTAGAAAGTTAAAACAAGATATAATTAGGATTTAGTTAGAAAAAATGAAAATAATTATAGCATTAATCACACATTCAATTGCTGAACAAAATTAATCAAACCTGAGCTGAAAGAGTAATTCAACGGTGTAAATATAAGCTAATGATGATTTCAGAAATTTTAATCAATAAAATGGACGAGCGTGATATATTAATTATAAAAACAAAAATCATATTAAGATTCGAATCAGCGTGAAAAATACGAAATGAAAATCACGATATGGATGTATAGTTGCAGTTGAATAGATGGAAAGTTAGTTAGTTAGTTACCTTGCTTAGGTGGTTGCAGAGAAGAACGATCGATGACGTAGCGTTGTGAATATGAATGAGAAGAAGAAAAACATCACACTATTCAACCATTTCAGTTTCAATCTCAGTTTACCTTTTCTTTCTCATTTTCTTTTTTCATGGGCCGAGCGAGTAGCCCATTTGTTATGTTATTCTCATGTGCCCTCCAAAAATGACCAAAATACCTCTGATTCGGATTATATAATCCGAAACAGATTGTTAGTGTTTTTCGAATTACATAATTCGAATAAAAACAAAATCTGATTTTTTGTGTTTTTCTTTGATGTCAAAGGTCTTTGTTGACCGTTATATAATCCATGCATAAGCTGCAAAGCAATTGCAGGGATTATATGAACGGTCAACAATGACCATGCATCATAAACACTCTTAAAAAACTAAAAAATGTTGAAGAAAAACTAAGAAAAGAGGTGAAGTGAAGAATGAAGAAGTTTGTTGAAGATGTAAGCCTATTTATAACAAGGAACATAACTACGGTAAAAAAACGTGTTCCACCGTCCAACCGCCCAAAAAATCATTAAACACCCCACTAACCGTCCGAACCTTTGGTGAAACGCCATTGGCCAAATAAACTGAGGTGTTTCAAAATATATAATATGAACAACTTCAAACTGTGTGTTTTGGAGCGCTTTCATTGCGGATGACATTGAAAAAAATTAAAAAAGGCATCAAAAAAATAAGTAAACAGTTTAAAACAACATAAAAAAGGAAGCAAGGTATTTCAAGAGGATTGCTTTGAACTAGATCATGCTGCCTTGCTAAAGGACTTATTCATATCGTCAAGGCATCAAGATCTAGCTCATAGAAACCTCTTGACATTCATATCTTTAGGTGTTCATCATGCTTTTGGTGTTCATATATATAGACCAAGTTCAGAACTTCATCATGGTTTGTATCTATCCATCTATATATTTTTGACAGCATGCTAAAGATTTTTATTATGTGGTTAAATAGAAAGATATCTATTTGCGACCACATGAGAAAGATCTTCAACACAATGAGAAAAATTAATTAGTTTGTCTACCTGACACATGCTAATGCTTGGGTTTATAGCCACATTAGCGGGACTGACAACATCTAACCAAATTGGCGTAGAAACTTATGAAAATAATGTTGATAAATTAATAGAATTTAGTATAAATTCATTTATGGGTTTCATGGTTACCAATATTTTTGATGTCATGGCTCGAGAAGCAATAAAACGCAATTGTAGGTATTGGATTAAAGCCATGTTTTATTGGCCGCCACTAAAGCAAGGACTTTAGGTCTTTGACTTTTTTTACGTCCTGTATTAGATCTTATATTTTTATCTTTGAAAATATTTTTGTACATCAAATTTCGTAAACATGATCACTCGAAGTTCAAGCGATATACAAATGAAGAGTCATAGTTCATGTCGTAAGTTTGATTTCAATGCTAGGTATTTTATTGATTATTTAAACCTTAAATTCTTTTTGTCTTCTGATTCCTATCAATCGAATTCGATGTCGGTTGCTCTAAATATATTAAGACAATTAGTATGTAATTAAAATTTGTAAAAGTAAAAAATTAATTTATATTTATATCATTTTAATATTATTTTGTTATTTTATGATCACTAACAATTGATAGATAATGTCTATATTAAATATTAATTTCAACACACGTGCATGCATGCTCGCGCACATATATATATATATATATATTCAACACTTTTTTCTTTTTATGTTTTTAATTTAGATTAAATTCTGATCATTAAGAATTTTACTTAGCCTATGTATTAAGAAACGAAGCCTATATAAAGGCATGTGATAATCATTGTGTAATATCAAGTTTTAGTGAATGAAAATTAGTGTGTTCAAAATAGTCTCTCCTCTATTCTTTCATAGTTATTTTGTGAGTTTGTGTGTTATATGTCCCCACTAAATCTAATATCAAGAAATATTAAGCTGAAAGGTTTTGTGGTTATTACTTTATTTCTTCATTAGTTCCTATCGTCAGGTTAACCTCAATGCTAAATAATTTTGAGTTGTTGATATAAAAAATATATAGCTTCTTACATCAGTCATAATTAAAAATTTCTTCAGTGTCTATCAATCTTACATTAGAGATGAGAGTTTTGAGTTCAAACCTTAGTGAAAGTGGACTATAGACACCACATAGAGACACCAATAATAATTTGAGAAAATGACATAACTCAATATAATCATATATATCAATTTCGGACATGATACATATTCAACATTAGGACACACCTAATCCGAAGAGTATCCATGTTTCACCAGTCTTAACTAAGTGAGGACCACTCATGCAATAGGGTCGCCCGCTGTCAGTCATGCTCGAGGTGTCCGCACAATTTGTGAGGAGTGTGTTAAAATGTCTCTCATGATATGAGATACTTCTTGAAACATGTATTTATCGGTGGTGGCTAGTCCAATCTCTTCACCTTATAAAATAATGATCTAATATTAATAAGGACGATAAAGTAATGGGTAGTAGTATTTATTGAAGTTGCAGATAGTAGATTAGTATTGAACATAGAAGAAAATACAGGAAATACACAACATTCCATAGATAGCTTGCAGCACAAGAAAGCCACTTAAAAGGGCATTTTAGTCTTTTTCTGTTCTTCTTCTTTGTAACAGTTTTAGTTAGTTACTTGATCTATGTAACTACTATATATAGTTACTTGTAAGAACCTTTCAATCTAATGAGAAAGTTCACTCTTTGTTCATTTGACAATATGGTATTAGATTTACTCTCTCTCTCGTTGAGAGGAGTTTGTTACGATTCAGTTAGCTTCCGCCATTGATGCTCAAGCTCAAGCTTTTTCACCTTCTTAGTTTTTGTTGCTTTTTTGCAGAATCACCTTGATTCTTTTTCGTTTCTTCTCGATTCGATCTCAACTTTCCTTTGATATTCTTTGTTCTTCTTCTTTCTCACTTTTTCGCGCACTGTGATTGCGTTTTTCACTCATACTCTGTTTTCACCATTGTTACTTTTCTTGCTTCATCTTCATCATGCCTCCTCGTCAAGCACCAGTTGCTCATCAACCAGACACGGATTCTCCGTATTACGTTCATCCCAGCGAAGGTCCTAACTCCATTCTCGTTACTCCTCTTCTTGATGGTTCTAACTACCTCGCATGGCATCGTTCTATGAAACGTGTGTTAGGTGTGAAAAACAAGCTTGCGTTTCTTGATGGATCTATTCCAATTCCTCCTACTGATGATTTGAATCGTAGTACTTGGGAACGATGTAACTACATGGTTCATTCTTGGATTCTAAATTTTGTTTCTCCTCAAATTGCTCAAACTATTGTATTTCTTGAATATGCCATTGATGTGTGGATTGAGCTTCAAGAACGCTTCTCCAAAGTTGATAGAATCAGAATTGCTTCTTTACGTTCATCTATCAACAATTTGAAACAAGGAACAAAATGTGTGCTTGAATACTTCACTGAGATGAATCTCTTTGGGAAGAACTCAAATCTCACTGTCCAATGCCTATGTGTACATGTACTCATCCTTGTCGTTGTGAATCTATGAGGTCAGCTCGAGAATTTCGTTTGGAGGATCAAGTTATTCAATTCCTCACTGGTTTGAATGATAATTTTGGAGTTGTGAAAATTCAAGTTTTACTTCTTAATCCTCTTCCCTCAATTAACAAAGTTTACTCTCTTGTTGTTCAAGAAGAAAGCAACAATCATGGTGTTCATATTTCTTCTTCTATTGAGGACTCTAACATTTTGGTGAATGCTTATGAAGTAAGAAAACCTTCTTTTGGACGTGGTAAACCTAATACTGGTTCATTTCCACCTAAGAACAATTCCAAATACTGAACTTTTTGCCACAAAACTAATCACACAGTGGAGTTTTGTTATCAAAAGCATGGTTTCCCTAGTGCTAACAAGGGTACTTCTTCAACCAATGCTGTGAATTCAGATGGTGTTTCTGATTCTCAAGGTGTTGTTATAGGTTCTTCTGCTATTTCTCAAACTGGTTTGACTCAAGATCAGTATACTCATCTTGTATCCTTGCTCCAACAATCATCTTTGCTTCCCTTAGCATCCTCCAACCCCTCAGCAACCACCAACCATGTCATATCCACACCATCCTCCATGACTACTTCTGCAGGTATAAACACTATTTTCACCAATTCCTTGCATGTTAAGTCACCACATTGGCTCATTGATTCAGGTGCTAATGAACACATTTGTTCATCTATGCATTTTCTTCATTCATTTTACAAAATTAAGCATATTCTTGTCAATTTACCTAATGGCACATCAGTTTTAGTTCATTATGTTGGCACTGTTAGCTTTTCACCCAATTTTCATATTAATAATGTCTTATATTCACCCCATTTTCATGTCAATCTCATTTTTGTCTCTAAACTTTGTAAACTCATGACTTACAAGTTCAATTTTGTGTATATCTATGTACCATACAAGATGTGAAATCACAGAGGATGATTGGTTTGGGTGATCTCTATGATGGGCTTTATAGATTGAGAATTTCTACTCCTTCAAGTTTTAGTCAATCTTCAGTTTCTATTGCAAATTTTCTTTGTAATAAGTTTCAATCTCATTCATGTAATTCAGTTTCCTGTAATCTCAATGTTCATATACCTTCTAATGCTCTTTGGCACTTTAGGTTGGGACATTTGTCCAATCAAAAAATGTCTCTGATGCATCATTTGTATCCTGATATTACCATTGATAATAAATCCATATGTGATATATGTCATTTTGCCAAACACAGAAAATTACCTTATTCTTCAAGTACCTCTATTGCATCTTCTAATTTTGAATTACTTCACTTTGATATTTGGGGTCCTATTCCTAAAGTTTCTATACATGGTCATAGATATTTCCTCACTATTGTTGATGACCACAATAGATTTTGATGGACCATTTTACTCAAAACCAAATCTGAAGTTCCTTCTCACATCAAAAACTTCATTCACCTTATTCAAAATCAACACAATGTTACCCCTAAAATCATAAGATCTGATAATGGCCTTGAATTCTTGTTGTCTAATTTTTATGCATCTCAGAGCATTATTCATCAAAAGTCTTGTGTTGAAACTCCTCAACAAAATGGTAGAGTTGAAAGGAAGCATCAACATATCTTAAAATTTGTTAGGGCTCTCCTTTTTCAGTCTAAACTTCCTCATTTCTTTTGGTCCTATGATGTTTTACATGTTGTCTTCGTCATTAATAGAGTCCCTACTCCAATCTTCAAACCAATCACCTTATCATGTTTTGTTTGATGCCTTACCTGATATCAATTCATTCAAAGTCTTTGGTTGTTTATGTTATGCAGTCAAGAGCTAGAAAGTCTGTTTTCTTGGGTTACCTATAAAGGTTTTGTTCTTTATGACATTGATACCAAAGAAATCTTCATATCTAGAAATGTTACTTTCCATGAGTCAGTTTTACCTTATATTTCACCTACACCTCATTCAACATCCAATTGAGGACAGAAAATGTGTGCGCCATCCTTGATCAAGCTGGTTTTAATGAGGTATGTCTTTCTCATACTTGTCTTTTCAGTTTCCAAGCGAAGCCATCGCTCTGCAAAAATATGATGGTATATAAGGCATGTCTTGAAGATATATATTCTATTAAGATTCCTATTTATAAACACGAGCTGATATCTTGTACGAATCATGTCATACAAGATTAGCAGAATTTGGTACGTTTGATACTTGTTAATCCTTACTTGTTAATGACCGATGAAGAGGTTTCTGCGATACATCCTGAACACAATGTAGACTCTATTAAATCATTACTACCACGACTTCATTATTTTCAGGTAAGATGTTTTAAAAAGCAAAGGAAGAACTTAGAATTCACTTTATTTACAATCGGATGTGCTGCATTTATATGGTTTTCTTGTATTCACCATTTTGGGATGCTAGTTTGGTGTGAATAAATTTTTCCTATTATTTTTTTTTACATGAAGACCATTTTTATTTCAAACAATCGTACTCAGACTACTCCCTTTTCACCCTTCTCCAAGGTAATGTGCAGATCCGTGTACTTGTATATGTCCATGACCTCGTTGTTTCAGGTAATGATCGCACAACCATTCAACTTTTCAAGAGATATTTGAGTGATTATTTTCGTATGAAAGACTTGGGGGTGTTGAAGATTTTTTCGGCATAGAAGTGGCTCAAAGTCCTGAAGGGTTTTTCTAGTGTCAACGTAAATTGAGGATCAGCACTGATTTGGTCAACAAATTAGCTATAAATTAGTGTTGACTACTAGTATTAATTGTTGTAAATTATTAGGGGAGATATGATTCTAATTCTATCATTTAAAACTAGGATATGTGTTGTATGTATATATAGACCCTCAACGAGCGAATAAAATCATCGTTTGATTGCCTTCTCAATACAATTCTCTAATTTACACATATGTGGATGTGGATATATATACTCTAATATATGTAATCATTATCTTTCAAAAAAAAATCTGTAATCATTTTTTTTTTTTAAGAATATATCTGTAATAATTAATTTTGGATTGACTTATTGGTTTCTTTTTTGTATCTTTATCTATAACTAAATATAAAATAAGTGAATTGATGTGGATTGTGAGCCAAAAGAAAAGAAAAAAAAATAGCAAAGAAGATTGATGTGTACGATATGATATATGGTACATTCAACATTATACTAAAAAAAAAACATATGATACATTCAACGTATTTGCTTAAATTGCAGTTTAATCTAGATCACGTACATTATTCCAAACCAATAAATATAAATAAATGTTGATACTATTAAGGTGAAGTGACGATAATCGGTTAGCAACCAGGAAAGTACTCAACATCTTCTAATGACAAAGACTAAAACAATTATAAATTCCTTTATCTTTGTTAAATAAGTTTTATATTAATATTACGATGATTTTTAAGTTATTTTATCTTTCTTTTTTTACAAAATGTTTATTTATATTTTTTTTAATCAGGTTATTTTGTCTATTCTTACATAAGAAACATAAAGTATTACCGACCAAGAAAAAGAAGATACATCCCTTCAAAAAGAAAAAAGAAAAAGAAGAAGCATAAATATTTTTCCATTAATGAATTATGAATAATTATATGTTCGATATAATACTAAGTTGAATAAAATAACGATGACACCCTAATTTTATTGAAGTTATAAAATGTAACTTTTAAAATTACATAAAATCGGATAAAATAACGATGATACCGTGATTCCGTCAAACCCTAATCAAGTAAATTTAAATATGTTGATGTCATCCTTTACATTCTTGAGAGCCGTCCTATGGGCCCAAGATTTTTTCTCCACTGACACTAGAATTCCATAGTTTAAGCTCAACGTTTTACAACAGCACCACCTTCTTTCTTTTCTAAATGTTTCTTTGTCTTTTCTCCAATCTATATAATCAACCATTGAAATGAAACTAATGACAGATCATTTTATTATCATTAACCATTAATTAATATAAAATTTGATTCATTTTCGTCATTCTATGATAAGAATATGAAACAGAGATCTTGTAACCAAAAAACAAAGATCTGCATACCATCTGACGCTGACATGTTTGGTTTTATCCAAATGAGATTGGATTAAGGATTAAAAATTCCTTGTCATTTGTCAACTATGAACGGTATCTGATTACTCTTCTATTCCTTCTTCTAAATTTATCAACACGTCATTTTTATTAACAATTAACAATAACAATGTTATGATGACATATCATTGTTTCATTTCATATATAAATATATGAATATGATTCATTTACGAAAAAAATCCGCATATGCTCAAGAAAATAAATTATTACGAGCTATACTTGGGATTCAAGTGATTACTTGGTCTCCTGCCGGTTCATGTGGATACAAGGGTACATGAAGGGGGACATTGCTATAGTTTTTATTTTAAGAGGACAAGATTTTTCTCTATTAATAAATGTTTAACCTTTAATTTCTTGAGTGAGATAAAAAAGATGAGTTTTGTAACAAAAAACTATTAACCAAGACATATAATTACGTTCAATCCCTACATTTTCTTAAACTATTGTCGGTGTCGACGTATCAGTATCGTGTATGTGTCGATGCTTCATAGCTTGTTAGCATTTGCCTTCATTTAATCATTTTATTTGCAAATAACAGAGCAAAATAAAATCAAAGTTGTAAACATAAAAATCCACATATGATTAACAAAAATATTCATAGTATATACACACATGCTTAACAAAAAAATCAAATGTTACAATCACTCATTTACAAGGCAACCCAAAAACTTGTCTAGAGAAAACAGTTTACAAGGAACAACAAAGTGTTCCAAACATATGCAATAGATGAAATATAATTTGACAAAACATGAACCAACAGCATGGTTTTGTTTGAACATCATTCCTGCTGAGGACAAAATATGGAACAAAACCATGACCAAAATCCCTTCTTTTTCGTCTTTAGTGGCAAGAGTTTTGCATCCCTCTTGGTGACATAATCAGTCATATACTGCACAACTTCCTGTTAACAAACAATGAGCAAAACTTTAATAAATAAAGCCATTGAAAGAATAGTAACAAAACAAAAGCTATAAGAGTTTAGTTTCGATACACTGTCTGTATAAAAAGTTTTACACTATCAACAAATCATATGTGTAATTTTAGAAGTATTTATGATTAAAGTCAAAATTTGTATGATCTGTTGGTGTAAAAAATATTTACACCAGCAGTGTATATGAGTTCAATACAAGTTATAATACATCAAAATATTTATATTTACCTGAGCACCCAACTTGACAACTTCTTTTGGTGGTACCTCAAGAGGAGTCTCATCAGCCCGAAAAACTCTCAACTTAGACAAAAACCTAAAAGAATCAGGCAAAGCTTTGATTTGATCACCACTTATATCCAACTCCTCAAGCATTTCAAGATTTCCAATTGATCTTGGCAATGCTCTTAAGTCAGCAAAATTCTTTCCTAAGTTTAGTTTCTTCAAGCTAACCGCGAAACAGAAATTCTCTGGTATGAATTCGAGCTCGTTAAAACTAACATCAAGTTCCTTCAAATTACTTAGATTACCAATTGTTGTAGGCAACATCTTGATTCTATTATAGTGAACAGTGAGAATCTCCAAACATTCAAGCTTCCCAATTGCCTCAGGAAGTGCCTTGAGTTCATTGAAATCTAGCTTTAACACACTTAGTAAAGTGCAATTTCCAATTGTGAAAGGTAGTTCCTCAAGCTTATTTGTCTCGACATTTAATCTCTTTAAGCTGATTAAACTCCCAATTGACTCATGCAAATGTGTGAAATCATTTGTACTCAAATCAAGATCAATGAGATTTGTCAAGTTTCCAAAAGTATCAGGAAGTGATTTTAGTTTATTGGCATGTAGGTCAAGTTCAATAAGGTTTATTAACTCACCAAATGAGTTTGGAAGGTTTATGAGTTGGTTTGAATGAAGATCAAGCTTTGTTAAAGCCTTTAAACCTACAATTGTTGTTGGAAGAGCCATGATTCTGTTTTCAGATAAGTCTATTTGAGTAACATCAGATAATTTTCCAATTGATAGTGGTAACCATTCCATTTGATCCACTAATTTCCCTCTAAGCTCAAGGATTGTGTCCTTATTATTAGCACAATTTTCAATTACAGTTGCCACTTTCATAAGACTCAATTTCTCAATGCTTCCATCTCCTACAAAATAAAAGTCAAATCAAATAAAATACATTTGTTTTTCCTTTGATTGGACAAACAACTTCGTTAAGCACTTATAGCATAACCACTTATGATATAAATTTTACGTAAAAACTTTATTTATAACAAATGATGAAATAAAGTCAAACTATTTTCATATAAGCTAAACGCTATTTTCATCAGCTACCCTGACGTGATTATAGAAAATAAGTTGAAAACAACTTACGAACAGTCTTACAAGTGCGTAAATCGGTAGATAAACTCAAATAACTCAGTTGAAACAAACACTAAACCTAATCAAATCCATGATAGTGTTAATAAAATTCAGTTGGTGAGACAAGAGACGCCGAAAGAGTTATAACCATAAGATACATAATTCAAACTCATGATATCCATAATCCAAGTAAAATTATTAAACTAACCTGTTAACAAAAACGGCTTGTGCACTAAGGAACCCTTTTCACCTTCAAAATCATCACTCTTTTGTGGCTCTTCCTCTTCCTCCTTTTCATAGTTAACCACATCTTCATATAAAGTGGGAAGTTTCTTTTTCTTTGTATCCTCATCAGGAGAAACCAATTCAGAAGCTCTTTGAATAAGATCACCAAAGGTTTGAAACATCTGATCAAGCTGAAGAAGGTGAAGAGCTTCTTTTCTCTGTTGATGACTTTGAAAAAGGACCCTAGTGTTCTTGAGTTGTTGAAGAACAAAGAAAAGATCGTCAGGAACATCTTTTGGTTTTTCTTGTGTTGCAATTTCTCCGAGTTTGATTTGTTCCACGTTGTTAAGAGTGTCAAGCGTTGACGTTGCAGCTTCTATTTCTTCTATAGAAGGTCTAGGTGGAAGAGAACCATAGATTTGTGTGATTTCTTGTATTGTGTCTAGAAAGGCACGCGAAGGTGGTTGTGGATAAGGTGTGGTGGCCATGAATATTGATATGTTGGAAGAAGGAAGAGAAGTTTGGAGTGGCTATGTACAAATAGTTGTAGAAATGAATGGAACAGGGTTGGGAGAAAGAAACAAAGTGGAAATGAAAAAAGGACAGAAATCTTGTGAGTGTTGTGAAAAATAGAGAAATGGTTGTTATGTACACCTAAATTTTCTTATGATTTGGTTTGGTCCTTGTCTCCTTTACTTTGTTTAAGACAAGACTAAGCAAACCTCGTACACTTGAGCTTTATTATATTTTTGGGTTAATAGAGTTTTACCCCATGCAATATAGGTCATTTTCAGTTTTACCTCCTGTAAAATATTTTTTTGGGATTTCGTTCTTGTAATTTGAAGATTTTTGGTTTTGGACCTTCATGAATTTTGTCCGTACAAAATCGAAGATATGGCAGGGGTAAACCGAAATTTGCTCAAATTAACAGGTGGTAAACCGAAATTTACTCAAATTACAATGGGGTAAACCTAAATTTGCTCAAATTACAGGGGTGAAATTTTCCTTGAAGGTCCAAAACCAGAAAATCTTCAAATTACAAGGATGAAATTCAAAAAAAAAAATTTACAGGGGAGAAAATCGAAAATGACTTATATTACAGGAGATAAAGTACTATTAACCCTATATTTTTTGAAATAGCTTTTATGTTATATTAACTTACTCCTATTTGACTACATAACTTAACTTAGTTGGTATGACACAATATATAATATATGCGGGGATCGAAATTCGAACTCCGGATATCTTACTTCTCACATTTAAAATATGTGAGCTATATCCCAGTTACTTTTGAGTAGAAAACCACTTTTTAATATTTGAAGTTAGTTTTAAATAAAGGGTTATTTTGTAAATATCATTTAGTTATGTTTTTTAAATAAATAAATAAATCCATCAAACTGTTTCCTCAAAACTCCATACGTTCGGCTCGTTGAAGTAATTCCCTGTCGTTAACCACGACGGCCTCAATAATGCCACTAAAGTCTGAACAAATGTACAATCAAGAATTCTATATATCTTCAACAAAAACAAAAAAGAATTCTATAAAATAAGAATACTTATTTGAGAAAGGAAATGGAATAATTGTTTGAGAGAATTATCTACATCCAAAATGATCCAAAAGTTCCAATGATTTAATTGCTTGTTAGCTTCACTGCATAGTAGAGTAGTATTGACGTGGAATACGTTGTAAGAAAAAATAATAAGAGAGCAAAGTCCGAAAGAAAAAGAAAAAGGAAATTAATTAGTTGGGTTTTAAAAAAAATCATTTACTACCCTTTGATTTAAACTAGTTTGAAAGAAAGAGTTTGGGTTTTAGGTGATAGTAAGTTAGCAATCTCCTGTATATAAAAGATATATTGACTCCATGACAATCTTGTTTTACTATTAATCGATTAAATCTTTTAAATAATAGATTAATGAGCAATCATACTTAAAAATAGTTAAGGATTCAAAAATAAAAATAATGTATAAGTTTTATGTATAAAAAAATTACTTTCTAAACTTTCAATACACAATGTATTCGATGCATCATTCCTAAATAAAATTTTCTTTTTAAATTTCTTAACAAGTGCCCTTAAGTAAGTGATCGTTTGTATTTTCCTAAAAATAAAACAAAAATTTGAACTCAATTCTAAATTGTTTCTATTTGATAAATAAGTGATTGCCCTTAAATAGTATATGAACTTTATCTAAGGATTAATTGTTAGAGAAAAACAAAGTTCAATTCTTGAGTGAAACCATTTTTATCCGACTTTACTTACCTCCAGAGTAAACTTTGGATTTGCAAAGCCCTTCTCTGATGAATTGAAGGGTCAACACCAAAAAGAAAATCTTTTATATCGGATGCAAGCACCATTTAGTTATAAGAAGAATGTTAAGAACACTATTTTCAACACTCTCCCTAACATTCACTATCTTATTGGATGAAATTAGAAACACTTTATGTCGAACAAATCGCTTTTTATACCATAAGCTTTTACGCGAACATACGAATAACCACCGAATGATTTTGCTTCTTCCCTGTCAGACACATTTTGTGTTGTACTTGTCATCAACAAACGATGCACACATGATGGTCTCTCCAATTTCTTTTTTGATTTGTTTGATAGGATGCTATAACAAGAACACTTATAAAGTAAATGTGAGAGGATGCTTTTATTGTAGATTTTTGGGGAGTTTTGGAAGGTCTCTGGTGTGCGAAACGTATGAGGTTCACTGTAGTAGAATTAAATGTGGACTCTTTGGTGGTTGTGAATATTATTACGAGTGGGAAGGAAAGCAATGCGAGTGGTAGGAGTCTTGTTCAAAAAATTAGAAAACTTCTTCAAATGGAATGGAAAGTGAAGGTTAAACACTCATATCGTGAAGCAAATAGGTGCGCTGATGCGTTAGCTAATATTGGATGTATCATGGGGAATGAGATGATGTTTTATGAGTTGTGTCCGACTCAAATTAACCATTTGTTAGCTGCTGATAAAGCAGGGGTTACTTTTCCGCGCTTGATTAAGATGTAATTTCTTTTTCCGGGCTTCGGCCCTCCCTTTCATCAAAAAATAAATGTGAGAGGATGCATTGTTCTTTCATATTGTTATCATTAAAACATCAAGAGTAAGAATTGTATATGGACCAACTTAGTTGGTTTTGCCAAATACGTCTCTTAGAATGATACACCACAATTTTGTATAATTCATCTTGTGCATTTTCTTCCTTCATGCTATCTGATGATGTTTCAACTCTCAAGGGTTCATTTCTCTTGAGAATTCAGTCCCGATTACTTTGCAATTTTTTTTAAAAAATTATGTTAATTTTAGAAGATAACAGACTCTTAAAGTGAACATTTGAATACATTTTTTTTAAAGGAAAATGCTAGTGTTTATGAAAACACAAATCACGAAACAAGGCAAAGAAATCACATTCGTAGTTTACATTTACAACCTGTGTATTTTCTCCAAAAGAAGAATTGTTGTTGTTGTTTCAACCGTTCAAGTAGTTATTTGTTGATTTCATGTGATGAATATGTGTACGAAACAGCATGGGTGACACAATCGCATCCAGTTATCCACTATCTGCCGAACTACAAATCTATCCGGCATATAATAAAATTATTAATGAATTGGATCTAATACATCCATTTAACAATTTGAATGTTAGTATTCAATAAAAAAATTCAAAAACTCAAATGAAATCTTCTTTTTTATATAACTTTTATATTACAAAAATTTATTAAAATTATTTTGAATACTAAATTTGTTTTTTTCAAATAATAATAACATTGGTCATTGGCCGCCAAGTGTCGTGTTCAGTAACCAAAGTATTGTCCCAGCCATCAGAATGTTGTTGCAATCGCCACCGTCAATAACTATAAGGCTTCCATGGTAGCCGCTAGATGAACACCTCCACCCTACCACCACCAATTCAACAAACTTATTTTAATTATATATAAATAATTTAAATAAATGCAATTTTTAAATTAATATACAAATGTATTTTTATAATAATTGATTATTCATCATTTTCAAATTGATTTCCCTTAGTTTTAGACTTTGTTTTAATTGATTTTCTTAGTTTTTAATTAGTTTGTCTTTTTATAGTAGAAATCAACATTGATGGCAGTCAGTCATACGTAATTTTTAGAGTCTTTTAATTAAGTTTTAGTTCTATTTTTATTAGTTTAGTATTTTAATTTGGAGTCATTTTAAATAAATTGTTGTTTTTAATTTATTGAGTCAAATGGTGTACTATTATTATTATCATCATCAATAGCCACGTTTTGGTAATATGCTCCATAAAAAATTTCCATAAAAGTTATTTGTTATTTGTTCCATAAAAATCCATAAAAGTGAGGATTTAAGTGAGTTTGTTATAGGAAAACATAATATTAACCCTTGAAGGATAACCAACATTTACAGAACTTTACTTAACAAATTTCATAGCTAATGTTTGTAATATGAAATTGATCTTGATTGCATCATTTACGAAACATTACTTAAAAAATTTCATAGCTAATGTTTTATCAACTTTGTTCCATAAAATTGGTTTTGAACGAGAATTTCCTGAGGGATAACCAACACAAATTTGAAATAATTTCAAAAGCATATATGCTATTGATTTAACAAATAAATCAATATTCAACTTCGCAGATAGATTAGACTTGAATATTAAATATTAGTTCGTTAAGAACTATATAACATTTAACCAATTAACTCTGTAATCCTTACATCACACTTGAATTCTTCAAGAACCCATGGAGAATAAAATTTGAGATTTTAAGTTCTTTAGGAATCATACACAATTAAATAAATTCTTTTCTTTGTGCAATCTTTCAGAGATGCATCACCATTGAAATGGAATCTTCAGGAATTTATTGAGAATAAAACTTCAAATTTTTATGTTCTTCAAGAACAATATAACAAATCTAATCAGTTTTTTTGTGCAATCCTTCAGAGAAGAATCACTATTAAATTCTTCGGAATTTAATTAGAAAAATTTATTTGTGTAATTCTTTAGGGATGCAATGCCGTTGAATTCTTCAGAAATTCATTAGAAAAATTTATTTGTGTAATCCTTGAGTGATGCACTGCAATTGTTTGAATTATATAATCTGAAATCTTTAGAGAAGGGTTTAGATTATATGAACTGAACCATCATAGAATATGTTAATACTAGAGATTTTGGTAGGATTCAAAACATATAAAATGAAATAAAATAAAATGACCTAGATACAAAAATTGCATGTAAAATAATAGGTTTTTATAAATGCAATTGCATAATACTTAAGCATAATTAAAGAAGCCTAACATACCACTGTTGAAATTATAAGCTGAGTGATAAAACAAATGGTTTTTCAAAAGGTTGTTTTGAACTTGATCATGCCGTTCTTCCGGTAGAAATATGTCAGTTGGTAAGACATCATAATAAAGTACGAAACAACTTCTTGGTGTTTAGATTTACTAGATAAGTGTTCATGGTTACTTGTTATGTTATACAACAAATGAACCAAACAGACAAATTTAAGCAAGTTTTTGTGCGTCGTGGGCCACATAGAAAATCATGTACTTTACATGTTCAGATTATAAAATATGAAATATCTCTCACTCTCACCCTACAAAATAAGAGTTCTAACACAGTTTATGACCAGTTCAAATGATATAAACCGAACAATTTTGGGGTTATTTCAGATTATATAATCCGAACCAGATCAAAATGTAGAGGATGACTTGGTCAATAAGATTGAGTCATTGAAAACATTTTTTCAGCTGGTCAGAAACACTTACTTGTCAGAATCTCTTTAACCACGATTTTTGACCATGCATTGACAACCTTACGCATTTGTAATCATAATTTGATTATATGTTAGTTGCAATTTTAAGGTGGTTCTTGTTTTTGTTGTTGAGTGTTTGAAAACAAT
>Ga0315913_1002351_pt1 | contig 22119 bp, 15 predicted proteins | sample MpolsnodulesMG_FD_207736 | JGI IMG/M metagenome (GOLD analysis project Ga0315913, IMG submission 207736) | Medicago polymorpha root nodule microbial communities from Los Angeles, California, United States - small nodules | ecosystem: Host-associated > Plants > Roots > Nodule | place: USA... | reverse complement strand
TTAGTAATCATATAATGCTTTTATACCTTTAGCTTAAAAGAAACACTCAAGAACACATGTTATATAACAATTAAAATCAGAATTAATAAAGCTTAATTTAATTAGTTTGTTATCTTTAAAACTAAAATAAGGATTTAGATTTTATATTAACAGTTGGTTCCTCAACTTTCACATTTGAATTCATTGATTGTGAATCATGTCAACTTGGCAAACATGTTAGAGAATCTTTCCCAAGCAGTCCCAACAAAATATACAAGTCTCCCTTTGATATTGTTCATTCTGGTGTGAGGGGTCCTAGTCAGATGCTGTCTACTTTGGGATATAGATATTATGTCACTTTCATTAATGACTTTTGTAGATGCACCTGGATCACTTTACTGAAGGACCGTTCACAATCATTTGGTGACTTTTAGACGTTTTGTTCAGAAATAAATAACCAATTTGGAAAACGAATTCGAATTTTGCGGCGTGAGTCATTGGCTAGGACTTGTTTTCACTGATAGAGGCCACACTAATATCAGTCTTGGCTAGGACTTGTAGTAAGTCTGTTCCTTAGCTCTCTGTGTGACAGTCATTGGAATGCAGATGTTCAAATTCTTAAGTACATCAAAAGTGCACCTGGAAAAGGGCTTGTTTTCATTTACAGAGGCCACACTAATATCGTTGGGTATTCAGATGCTGATTGGGCAGGAGATGCGAGTGATAGACGATCTACTTTTGGTTATTGTATTTTTGTGGGTGGAAATCTCATTTCATGGAAGAGCAAAAAGCAAACAATCGTTGCTCGATCAAGTACAGAAGCCGAGTATCGAGCAATGTCTCATGCTACAAGTGAGCCTGTGTGGTTAAAACATTTACTGCAAGAATTAAATTTTTGTGAGGTTGGTCAGATGGAACTCGCATGTGATAATCAATCACCTTTACACCTCGCATGTGAATAACACTGATTCCCCTTTTGCATTCTAGAATAGCCCAAAAACACACATTTGACAGCTCGTAAATGTGTGTTTTTTGTGGCTGGAAATCTCATTTCATATAAGAGCAAAAAGCAAACAGTCGTTGCTCGATCAAGTACAGAAGCCGAGTATCGAGCAATGGCCCATGCTACAAGTGAGCTTGTGTGGTTAAAACATTTACTGCAAGAATTAAGTTTTTGTGAGGTTGGTCAGATGGAACTCGCATGTGATAATCAATCAGTTTTACACCTCACATGTGAATAACACTGATTCCCCTTTTGGGTTTTAGAATAGCCCAAAAAGACACATATTGATATCAAATTAAAAGGACAATCAAGTACAAATAACACATAATTCAATGATAGAGATGGCAGAGGTAAGGCCTGACCAATACCAATAACTTGTGCCTTAGAACAATTAGCAAGGGTAATACTGTGAGGTAATTTTGGAGGTGACAAATTAGAGGTAAGAGAGGGATTACCAACTACATGATCGGAAGCATCAGAATCTAAAATCCATGATCCGACACAGTGGAAAAGACAAGCTGTAGAATTACCAGATAAAAATAGTGTGACAATTAATATAGGTGAAAATAGTAAAATGATTTTATAAAAAGAAATAAATTTACCCTTAACAACTCAATTTTTTTTCAAACTCCAAAATTGATTAACTTTTAACTACTTTTTATCAAACTCTTTTTCAAAACAAATTTACCCTTAACAACTCAATTTTTTTCAAATTCAAATCTACATTGACTGTTCGCCTCCATTTTATCGAGGGCCTTGATGTTAATAATTTAAGGAAAGCATGAGAATACTTTCTATTTACTGATCTCTCGAAAGCAAGAGAATACTTGCAGCTAGAAAGGATAGATCTCTTCAAAATATTGATAAAACCATATTGAAGGAACAAAATATACCTGGAGAGGCAAACATGTCAAATCAATATCAATACAGATCAAACACGCTTTAACGAGACTAACTACTATAAACTATAGTTCACCAAAAATCACATGCTATAACAATTATAGTTGGAACACAAATAACATTTTACTTCCAGATTGTCGGTGCTTTATTCTCAACATTAAACCTAAATAAAACTTTTTACTCTAATTTAATCTCTAAGGTGAGTAAAACCTGTCAATTTAATCCTGGCAATATAAGAGCATTCATCAATTTAATGTCTCAAAATCTTAAATAGAAAAAACTAAAGTGATAGATTTTATATATTTTAGGGACTTCTTACTTGGTATATTTATATACTTATTGTATACTCAAAAAGAAACCTGAGGAAACAGCAGCTCAAGGATCTCCTCCACGGCTCATCAGGAGCCTGAGTGTTTAGACTTTAGCCTTTGATTTTAGGCAATAATATGGTTCTCTTTCTTCTATGGTTATGGTTTGGTCATTGGTTCTGTTTTCATTTGTTATTTAGATTGTTAGTTGTAAGAGTTTTCAATAAAGTTTGATATATCCCTTGAACTTAATTGGACTCATTTACTACTTAGTACCTCTTCTTGTTTAACAAATCTGCACTATATATGGATTTTGCATCCGAGCCTCTCTCACATAAGAATGAAATTTATCTAAAAAGCCGAAGACTTGTAAACACTTATGTCCAGGGACCAATTCTGATGCAATGGATATGAGATAGTAGTATATAGTAGTGTAAGGGATTTGTTGTAGCCCAATACAAAATGCATTATGTAAGACTCAAATATCCCTTTGTTATGCATATATGATGAACGGTAATCAATTTTTTATTAACTAGTGTTTAATTTATTTTAATTAGAAATAATTTAGTTCTCTTAGTTATTTCATCAAACAAATAAAAATATATTTTAAGTTGGTTAAAATAATAGCAGTTTGGCAACAACTTTAACTTTATTGATAAAGCTCTTAATATTTGCCACATAGGATAATCTTAATTTAAAAAACTATTTTTTAGAAAATAGAATGAAACCCAAAAAATTAAATATGTTTCAACATCTTCATCATCATCATCTTTATATCTTTATCATCTTCTTCCTAAATCAATGAAAAATATCTACTCAAATACATCTCTAAATAGCATGAATCTCATTGTTATGTTCATCTCCATCTTCTTTTAAACTAAAAAAATCAAAATCCCAAATTCCAAATTCTCAAGATAAACCCCAAAAATATGATGCTTGGGGATTTTGTCAAAATTGCACCCAACCATCCAAAATTGACTCTACTACCACCATAGACTCGTTCTTTGTAATTAGAAATTTTGCAAATGAAATTCTTGGTAAATTTATTTCTTTTGTAAACCAAAAATAGCATAAATACGGTAATCATGAAAATGATTTCACCTATATGAAACGAAATTCTGAAAATAGAGACACCAACAATGGTGAACACAATACCGAAATCATGCTATTTGGAAGTGTATTTAAAATATATGAACACATTTTTCTTTGGTTTAAGGTTGAAGATGATAATAAAGATGACAAATGTGTTCATAGATTTTCTAGGGTTTTCTTGTTTTTAAACAAAAAATATTTTTTAGAAAAAAGATTATCCTACGTGGTATACCAATTCATCAAGTTTTTATTAAAAAAAATGGAAAAAAGTACTTATGTGTGCATATTTTAAAAGATAAAGGACTTAATCGAGAGAAAAAAATAAATAAAGAATTAAAGTGTTACAAATAAATAAGATAAAAAACTCATGGAGTAATTTTGCCAATACATAGAAGGTCCTTGCAGTACCCAATACCCATGATGTAAAGTTGTAGAGCTAAACTTGGTTAATTGCATTATTTTGGCAACTCAATAATTTTTTTAACAAATCCTTATTAGTGAAACTCATCTATTACATTTTTTGGAGGAGTAAAATTAGAAGGACATCATGCTCAGAATACAAGTCGAAAAGGGTGAAAATGAGTGATGTATGTGTATTTCTGAAACTCAAAGAACATCAATGAAGGGTAATAGGTTGAAGATGCTCTAACATTCTTGACATTAAGATGGGCAAATTAGAATGGTGAATTCAAAATGAAATCATCTACTGCTGACCATAAATGCTCAATCACTCAACAGAAAAATGTAAGTGGTCATATCAAATGGAACAAAATAGTGATACAACAACATTGTACTCGAGCACTCAACCATTTATTTGCAGGTAACATTGGAAGTGTTAAGAATTGTAAACTATTCAGATGGAGGAACTGGAGCAACTACAGGAGGAGGAGGTGGCTCTTTATTAATGTTAACAGCCTTCCCTTGCTCTCTTAGTCTGGCAACTTCTGCTTTCATAGCTTCTTTTCTCTTCTTGCTAGCCAATACTTTTGCCTGAGCAGCACTCAGATTAGGATCTTTTTTCTCCTTTGGTGGAGGAGGTGGAGGTCTTCTAGCGGCTGCTCTTGCACTTTGCTCATCACTACAACTCAGCCCCAACACTGCTGCACCACTTAATCCCATCAATGCCCTGCGTGCAAGATTAATTACAACACCCACTAGTGCATCATCAACCATGCTACTATACGATGATACTGATAGACAATATAAAGGAGCTATAAAAGATATTTTCTTTTAGAGCTCACCAACAATTGTATGTAACTAATGCAGTTGTTTAGAGTAGAGAGGAAATACCTCCGATGCAGACTGTGATCATAACTGGTAGGAGGAACTTGATCATGATTAGAGACCTGTTGTTGACTTTGGTTGCCAATGCAGTTCACTCTTGGAGTGGTGAAGAACATACTTTTCGAAGAATATAGAGAGGAGCTATTCCAGGGTCTCGCAGAGAGAGCTGTTGCGGCTGTGGTAGGAGTCGGTGTAAGCAAATGAACCATGATTTGACTGGTTTCAGCTTTGAGCTTTTGAGAAGTCTAAGAAACAAGGTTATGTTTATTGTGGTTCAAAATAAATAAAATCTAAGTTTTGGTTATCTTGTGACTTGAGTCACCAGATAAAAAAAGAGTAAAATACTCAGTTCCTAGCGCGGACTAGAACATGAGGTGGATATTGATTGGGTATGAAATGTGGATTTGATTGTGGAAGTTCATTGGCTGGTTCCAGATAAGGATCCATCACTTTGTTTAATGTGGACCCTCCTTCCCTTGGCCTTCGTTTTGTGTTTTGGTTATTGAAACGCAGTGTTTGTTTTCATACTGCCAGATCATCTACAAGAGCTCATACAAATCAATAACCCATGTTATCCATCTTCCAGCAAGAACTTAAAATTAAATAATAATACATAAAAAGTATAATCGTTTCAACCAGTGACCAACATTTGGGTTTGTGTACAAAATCTGAAGGAAAAGAAAAGAAAAAAAAGGAGGGAAACAAATACATTGCTTAAGCCTTATAGATGGGTGGAAAGAAAAATGAAATTCACCTCCGTGGTAGACTAAAATTCTAAAATTGAACCCCCCAACCTCAAACCAAACTCTCAACTTACCAAGCTAAACCAAAAGTGGCTAGAAATAACATATTGCAAATGTTTTCCTTAAAAAGAATAAAAAAAATCATCACTAATGTTCTATAATATTATTACATCAATGAATGAATTTTACATACCATGATACAACAAAAATTTGAAAAAACTTTACACAATCAATCAATGCCAGTAATCTGAGTACTGACACATGATTAAACTGCTGTCAGACTAGCCCATTTACCAAGGTCGTATGGATCAGCATAGTAGTACAACTTAATTCTATTGGACAAAGATAGCCCTACCGCCAATGGAGAAATTCTAGTACCAGAATCATCTTGTTCTGACAGGTCATCTGTAAATGCAGCAACATCTCCAAGTAGCTTGAATGAAATTCTGCGAGTTTGTATCTGCCTGGAGAAATCAAAGTACATTGGCGTTCCAGCCCTGGCCTCTGGTAATCGGTACTCGCCAATAATTACCATGGTATGGTTATCCTGCAACCAGTCCAACCGTCAGATTATTGATATGCTTACCAGTATACACTGGTTCATAATGTAGAAATTAAAAGAAGGGGATTTTAATTAATGTCCCTCCTCCTACCCTGGACCAACAGAACCCAAAGTCCCAAAGTAAAGAACAAGAATGGTTTACGAGTCAAGTCACTGGAAACTTGAGAGTCTGGTCTCATGTCTCATCCCCTACACCTCACTAGTCAACAAACTGAACTGACCGACATTATCTTCATTTAGATCCTTCCTAGTTCTTCCGTCTGCTACTACAGTTAACTAACTCGATCTAAGAACTTATCCAACAACATTAACTTAAAAAAACATAATTAGCAGAGGCTGGTCACTCTAAGGGTCTATTTGGTTTCAGAAAATGTTTTCTGCTTTACTGATTATTACAATACCGCCACCTTGTTTTCAAAGATTTGTACAGAACGCAGTGAAAAGTGGAAATATAGATCTGATTTCACTGTTTTCTCTACAAATCATTGAAAACAAAGTGAAAAAGAGCTAGCCGACTATAGCTAAAAAGAAATTAGGTGTGAAAAAGAGCTCTTCCAAAACAAAGCAACTGATGGAAGGAGAACCTCCATGGATATAACCATGCCAGAGAAATGTGACAAAAGCAATACGATAATATTCCAGTAAATACCTGGAGAACAGAAACTTGTAAGTATAATACAGCTGGGTTGATGTATCTGTCATCAAACATTGAAGAAAAATGTGGGTTGTGTACATCTGACAAAGGTGAATGGGTAACCCGAGGCTTGATTGCACTAAAGACATCTAGACGAAACCCGGCAAGCAGAGGAGATGCAGGAGATAGATACTGCTCCAGGACCAGATCATTGTCCATCAATCTTTCAGCCTCAACCGGAACCTAATAAATCATAAGTTGATAAATGTTTTTGAGATGGATATTTCTTTAAAAACAAAATGGTTACCGAAAAACGATTAAGCAAAATAGCATGGAGTTTACCTTGAATCTATTTAGCTGTGGAGCTCTTTCCAAAAACCCTGTCAAGTTTAACTTGTCAGGGCTTTGATATGAATTAAGATTAAGATCGATTTCCTTTCTGATGGGGCTCCCGACCACCAAAATCCTCTTGGCATGAAGACAGGATTCACTTTCAGCAGATCCTCCAAAAGAAGCCCGTCGGGTTTCCTGTGCAAAAGGGTTCTCCTCATCAAGAGATAGCAGATTGAAGTCACTTCCAATATTTATAGAACTTGAACCAGGTCGCTGGAGGCGTAAACTAATCCAAATTATGCGGCACCGAACAGAACTCTTGAAGGAAAACTTCACATGTCTAGGCATTTTATTTTCTGTTCCTGGCTTTTCAGGCCCACATAATTCTGAGGAACCTTTAATCATAGACTGTAGATCCCATTTTCCCATTAACGATCTTTCTTCCTTGTGTATTTTATTACTTGCCCAAATTTGCACCTGTTGAACCATAATGCTAGAATTTATTTCTAAATTTCATGAACAATAAAAAAAGAAGCATGAGGCAAATGACAAATGGTCACTTACAATTGGTGCATCAGCCATGGAGTAGCCACATGGGCTGACAATCATTGTAACCCCACTAACATCTGAAATGTTGCCAAGGACAATTCCAAATTCAATAGAGGTCGCACTAGATGGAGCTTTCCAATATGATAGCCGCGAACCAGAATTAAATGGAGCAAGCAATGACAAAAATGGAGCAGAATTTGCTGCTGTTTCAACCTGCAATTACATGGTTGGCGGTTATTTGTATTAACATGTATATATAGGGTGCAAATGTGGGACTAGACCTCTTGCATTTGAAGTAACAGAACCATACCCAATGCGGCAAATACTTGTATATGCTATATTGTAATGGAAACATAAGAACTCATTAGCACTTCAAAACACACAATTACTTCAAGAAGAGGTTAGTCAGAAGTCAAAGTTTACTGAATCAGTGTTATCAGTCCCGGATAGTGGAGCACAGCGGCCGACCCAAAAATGCTATAGCGAGATGGCCGCTATTTTGATATTTTTATACAGTTTAGTAAAATTCAACAACTAGCTGTATTGACCCATGAGAGGGCGAAATATACAGAGTGAGGAGCCCAAACACTGTTATGATGTTTTTTAAAAGCATGTTTAAACTTCAAGGGATTTTTTTTGGATTTTCAATCTGATTACCAGGTGTGCCGCTATAGCGGACGTAACGGCCGCTATGGCAACTGCTACACTAAACAGCTGCTGCATGTCTAGTAGCGGCCAGGGGTTGCTCTGCTATAGCGTGATATTGAGATGGTCAAACGTTCGTGTCAGAAAGCTTCCTACATAATTAACTATATATAGGTTTGAGTAATTGCTTAAATCTTTTTTAGACGAGATGGCTTGTATATTATTGTGTTTTCACTATGTTGTCTGGGCATATTACTTCAAAATATTAATTTACATCTAGCGGTCTAGCAAAACAAGACCTTGTAATAGTAATTAAAAAACTAAGCTGCATAAAAGTACATCAATAATTACTTCAATTCCATGGTCAAAAAATAATTCTTGCAGATCTTCGAATGGAAACCTAAATCCTAATATCTGGTTAGTTTCATCAAGTGCTTCCTTTCATGATGCAACAATAGATTTGTCAACGAAGCATATGTTAGGAGACTCACTGTATGAAATAGTTCAGATTATCAGAAGACAATCAAATTGTTCAATCAGGTTCCAATAAAATGCCAGGTTTCTATCACCGTCTAATCAAATAGTTCAGATTATCAGCATTTAACCCATCTTTGCCTGATTATATTTAAGTCATCTATCCTGGATCAAACATGTTTGGTAGAGGTGGCAGTATGTGGCTTGATAATCCACATGATAAAAACAAAACAAAATGATGCATGGCCTAAAATCAGAAAGCATATTGAGTTAAATAATATATATACCGGGTGTAAAAAGCTGGCAAAAGGAAATTCAGCCAGGGATTCATGTCCGTTCAGTAACAGCTGTACTGCTTTACCAGCTGACTGTCTATCAGGGATCTGATTCTTTTCCAGAAGACAATCCCATGATGATCCAATGATTTGCTTTAAAGCATTGTACGCAGCCTTTTCCACACGGTCTTTTCTTCTTAAGCTGATCAGAACCCTCACATAGTCCAAAATCAGAGTGTCAAGCACAATATCCTGGCAGCATCGTTTACAAATTATGCCATCCCGAGCTAATAAGCGGTTCATAGGCAAGTCAGCTGGTGCACAATTGTAATTAATGACATCTCTTGAGTTATATCCTCCAAGCAGTAGTGCCCCTCTCCCAGCACAGCAAACTCTACAAACCTTTCTTTCACATTGAGAACAGAAGAATACTGGCTCTGAAACACCACCAGATGACATTAAGTTAGATGAATGAACTGATTTTTTAATTTCGGCGCGCACCTCACACTTGCCACCCAAACAGGTTTCCCCAATTCTGATAATATTCCAGAAATCTATTGGATTATCATCAACAGTCCCGAGACCAATTGAAGCAATAAGTTTATCTTCTAGAGAGGCTTCTCCAAGCAGGGCAAGATTGCTTGCCACTTTAGATAATCTTCCCATATAAGTTTCATCCAGCAGCGCATTAGGATTTATTGTTGCAGGATCCATTCCAACAGATAGTAGGACTTTATCCCTTTCAGCAGCAGAAAGATTCAACTTTAAGCGTTCTATTTCAAGTTTCATGGCTTCAATAAAGTCAAGCTTCTTTTGCTATGAAAATAGGAAAAATATATCATGAATTAGATTTAAACGACGATAATAAAATAAAATTATAAAATCTATTTTAAGGGCCTAAAGATAACTAAGATATTCAGGTTAAACAAATTTTGGCCGGGGGTTGTAATTCCTGAGTGGTCAACCCGGGGGAACATATGAACAGTAACTACGGAATCAAGCTAAATAACTGAGTAACCACTAGTTGTTAACCAGTTCATCCATGTCCAACATCTTGGCTTGGCTTGACTTAATTGGGAATATTTCCCATTTTTTACAAAGAAATTTTATTAAGGAGAATCGGAAAAAAGTACATCCTAAGAGAAAAATATCCTTAAAAACAAGAAGGAATAAAAATGCATGAAAGTTTCCTATTATGTCTAAAACATGAAAAAGGAAACTCCCTTGAAAATTGAAATATTAGAAAACATAAAATACAACCCTGCCTCAAACAAGATAAGCAGGTATTGCATCGATTAGATTTTTCTCTCTGCTAGAGACTACATGTATTAGAGTAAGACATGGTAAAAAAAGGAGAGCGGCATTTCCTCCTTGGCAATGAAACTCTCCAAATCTCTCGGCAAATCTTTTACAGAGGTTCCACAATTAAAAATCTTATCAAAATATCACAACATTTCCCTCCTTGCTTCTTCAAATCATATAAATTAACAAATAAGTGTCCAAACTATATGGAGCCACCCAACGTTGACCAAAAACACCAAAAGGTTATTGTAAAGAAATGTGGCTGCACTATTTGATGCAAAGGCAAGTAGAAAATTGGCATTTTCAACAATATTTCCTACATGAAAACTATTAGGAATCTGAGCTAAAACACAGAACCTGAATGAAATTTACTTCCCTTTTTTTTAAGACAGCGAAAACAAATTCGAACAAAATCTAGAGGCAGCAACAAATACTTCTAAATAATATTTGCCATGAACTATTTTTGGTACAACCATCAACTGCAACAATTATAATTTAATATTGTATAAAACATTCATAAAGACAGAAAAAACTTTTCAAGGAATGAATAAAATTCATAAAAAAATCTAGCAGGTGATCATATCGGATGGGAAAAACAATTTTATAATGGTACAGAGCTACGTCAACAAAATAATAACATACCAGATTTGGCCCTGCAAGAGACTTCAGGCATTTTAAATATTGTTCAGTGCTAGTATCTGAATGTCTTGTATCTTCTGCTGAAATTTTACTATCAGTTTGGCCGCTATATCCAACATTCTGGTCCAAGAAATCAAGTGGGTCACCTTCTTCATAGGCAAAGTTTTCAGTAACTGGCTGCGCAAGTGGGTGTGGAAGTGGGTCATTCCCAGACAATAGGTCAAGCAAAAAGTCCGGAGAAGTGCCCTTTTGATCAGGTGGTGACACATTTTCAGTGGATAAAGAATTAAATGGATTCATATCAGAACCAGATAAAAAGGGGTTAGGCTCCTCTTCAAACTTCTTGACATGCTCGATTAATTTTGCACCAGGGCCTTCATTGGTAAATGCGTCCCTCCAAGGTATAGAAACTCCAAGGATTTCAATCTATAGCCAAACCGCAACATCATGTAAGCAGAAATAAAAGATTTGCACTAAATCAAAAGTTACATCCCTATCTTGAAAATATAATTAGAGAAACAAAAAATTAATGAAACAATTGAAATAATCCCCACGGATGAAGAGAGCAAGTATGCAAGTAAAGCATTCCACCATTAGCCTAATAGTAGTAAGCAGTGAGGAGGGACACTGAAAATACCCTGCATTTGGTTTGACAAACATTTCCGAAATTTAAATTTTAAAAATTGATTTTCCAACCTAAACATTTTAGAAATAGCCACGGTTCATCAAATGGAAAACTGTTCTGTATAAAGACGGAAAAAAAGTGGTATTAGGGATAACAAAAACTAATATATTTAACAACCAAATTTAACAACATATAACCAAATTGAACAACCACAAACAACAATCCACTCAGCTGGAAAACATTAAAACTAAATGCACAATATATTTTCCGACACGTTGTAGGGGGCAGGGAGAAAGAGCCAACAATTTTAATTTCATCATGGATTCCAAAACATAAGTTAAAATCTAGAAACCTCCAAACGGATCTCACTTTGACGTGGTCCATGCCATACATGGGTAAAAGAAGAACATTTTTTGTTTGGATATATGAAAATATTCTACAATATCTTGATATTGTAATATCTTCATATCACAGGAGAATTTATGTTACTTAGATAAGATTTTTATATAACTTTTTTTTTTGGTGCAATATTTTATATTAATTATCATTATCATTTAAGAAATGGGTATATGTATAACTATAAACAGGGATTAGTATCGAGTCTTTTGTATCACGCTACTATTCAGTCATTATAAATAATATTCAGAGCTCTTATCGAAGCCTTATAAGCACTACCTGGATCGTAACTCTAGTTTATGTAGGACTCTCGATATTTTTGTAAATAAAAGGTTATCCAGAGAAATGAAATTCAGACTGATTATCAGTGTGTTTATTCAACATATGTGAAATTTGTGCACTATGTTAAATCACATTAAAATAAAATTCATGCAGTCAACAAGGAAAATCAAAGATGCCAAAGAACACGGGAGTTAGTAAAGCCAAGACTCATCATCAACTATGATATGTTCCAAAATATCTACCTCACCCAGCGTTAATGGTTTTCTTCCAGATACCGTAGGATATAAGGTTAGTGCCACAACACGAGAAAGGAAATCCCACTCTCCCTCAAGCTCCTCAAAATCATATAGTAATGACAAGGGCGGTGTATCTTGGGCATGGAGACGAGAGCTTGCTCCAGTTATAGCCATATCTTCTGCACTGATTGCCCCAGGTAAGGGTATTAATAGGTTAGTCCCACTTGCACATTGTGGTATAGAAGCAGCCTGCCAACATATGTCAAACAGATTCAGAAAATAAGCTCCATAATAGGAAGTTGTAAACAGCCTGTCACTACGGCCATGTAGGATCATAGAACAGCAACCACGCCTGGCTACATGATCAAGTTACACCATAATGTTCTATCAAAAACCATATTTCGGTCCAACTCATTAATCTCTTAATAAGCCATGTAGGATCATGGCTTATTAAAATCTTAGATTTTGATTTCACATGTAAACGGATATCACTCAAAGGAAATCATATGCATTTTAAACAGATACCGCTCTAAGGAAATCATATACATTTTTTTAAACTTTAAAGTAATAGTAAACATTAAAATTAATAATTGAAAATCAAAATGGGTTTTTTACTGTTCCTTTAGAAATGAGTTATACTCGCAACTGACATGGCATAAATGTGCACAAACTCCCTTCCTATTCAGTTAGCATGGTTAACTGAGCAGCTCTTTCAATAGTGTTATAAAAGCATCTATGTATATTGTGAGGCATTAGATAGCAGAGGAGGCCAAATACAAACCTCCAAAACCAATTTAAGCCCATCCAAATGACGTCCTGTCCGTACATCAACTGTTGATGGATAAGTTGAATCATCTGCACCATGGGATATTGTGAGAAGCAGCTGACAAACATGGCAAGGCTCACCAAGATAGATAAAGATTTCAACTACATCAGTAGACTGTGGAGAAATCTGTGTAAGGAGAAGGTATACAATTTTGTAAGATGAGAGAACATTTATAAGTAGTTTAGGAGTTTCCTTCAAATAAGATGAAATATTTAACATACCCAGACAACGTTTTTCCCCTTGAAACTCAGAAGACTAGCTTCACCACCAGAAATAGGAAATAAGTTAGCAACTGGCTTGAGAAAGAAACCAGATGGCCGAGATGGTACCTGCGATAACCAGATAGCTCAGTTATCGATAACTGCTCCAATTGAAAACCTCGGGTTTTAAATGTTCAAACATTACAACTACTAATGTACTAATTGGCTTTACAAGTCAACAGTTTGCGGTGAAATCCTCAAGAAGCATACATAAAGAAACAAAAATGAGAGAGAGAGAGACGTGACGTAAATTAATGAGTTCTTAGAAGAGAAATAGGACGCGATGGAGTAACTAACATTAAAAATTATGAAACTTCAATTGCTAGGCACTCGATGTATGAAAAAGAAACAGAAAGCCATCATTCAGTTTACTTTGACAGTTGACAACTCACATACATGTAGAGGTTGAAGAGAAATTGATGGAAGATGCTTGAAAAGCCTCGTTCCGAGAAACATTTCCAATTGCTTTTGACGAGAGCTATCCACAATTGCATTCTTATATCTTCTTTGCAGAGTGATTTTCATATTCTGTGCAGCAGAAAACTGTTTAAACTTTCCTGTATCTTCATTGAATATGTTAAGTATTTGGCTGTGCATTGCTTTAGACCCAGTGTAAAGAGTTGCATGAATATCCCCAGCAAGTAGAAAAAGGTCAGCTAGTTGAGATACGGGAGACAAAATTGTTGATCTCTTAAACTCCTCAAATGCCATATCAAGTCTCTTCCACGGTTTATCAGGACATGGATGCATCCATGTGGTGGTTCTAGTATTATGGTCAATAAAATATGTTTTGCCGGTCACTGCATCAGATCGCTTCTCCCATCCAGGTGGCAGTGGAGCAGTATATCCACCATAGTTATTATTCATTGAATGATAACCAAGTGCACCATCACTATCAAGTGATATTCCCAGCCGTCTACATTGCTCTGTGAAGACTTGGAGGCAACCAAAAAAACTAGCAGCATTGGTCCTGTCCAAAGAATCAGCACAATTAAAACGAACAGTCCCATTTTGATGTGTTCTTAAGCAGAATGCACCTACAAAATCATCATTGCAGATGACTTCACCTCTGCAATCATTTATCCGTTGCCGTGAAGGCAAGTAATCTCCTTCAGATATGCCTATGGATATAGTGGGTGCTTTTAGAAGTCTCCACAACCCTTCAATTGTTTGTTGTTCACCTTTTAATTTTACACTGGCATGCCAGTCATAATTTATCAAATGGACCCGGGTATTGGGGAGCTTCCCAGTCGATCTAATAAAGTTTAAAGACTCTTCAAAATGCTGAACCAAAATACACTCTGACTTTCCTTCCCCATTTCGAAGCAAGTTAATGCATACTATAGGAACCAAAGCTTTTCGATTTGAAGTCTCGCCAGCTCGTATATTTAGATTCCGAGTATCGTATCTCTTACTCAGTCTTTCATAATATTGCACACTTCCTTTATAAGGATCACAGTCTGAAACATAAATTTCAGCTTCTGCAGCAGTGATTTTCAGTTCTGCACCCCACCAGATAGGAATTGTTCCTCTTCGCCACACGTATGTGTTGAAAGGTACACTTTGACCGGCTCTTTTAGGGACCCATACGAGTTGCTCGCATTCCACTTCATTTCCTGTCACGATGAATTAGAGGGAAGCATGAAGTTAGTAGAGTGAAGTGATTAGCGCGACGCAGGAAGCAAATAGTGCGAAAGGAATTAGGATGAACTAAGATTGATAGTCCTTTCCTGATTCAGGTAAATGAAGAAAGATATTACTGCATGTCAGTAGGAAGCAAAAGAAAATTATGTTGTAATTTGTAAAAACCCAAACAAGCAAAATGGAGTAGAGCAACTGAACCGTAATGAACAACTGGATACTTTTAAAGTTCAAAGCTTAAGTTGGCAAATCATAATCAAACAAAATTAAGTTAAGGTAAATGATCTCCTTTAGCGTGTTAGCCTGACTATGGTTACTAATTTAATAGGTTAATTACTCAAATAACAATAAGATGAAAAGACTAGGCTCAAGAGTTGATAATAGGTTTCTTTACCTGTACTGAAACATGAATTTAGCCCCCTCGCCAAGTATCGAGTACCAGGGTGTAACCTGCTCCTACGAGCTGTAAGAGCAACAACACCTTCTAGCTGACCTGAACTTCCAAAACTTCGACATTCTGCAAACCCCTACACATCAAGAACAAGTGAGACAACAGAATAGTCATGTAAATTTCACAATTTAATTGCTATATATGAATGGTCTTTGGTAAAATATTGCTATAAAAAAATTATCAAGAAATAGCTATAAGGAGCTTTCAGTTGTACATAAAAAAATGTCAGGCAGAAGGATAACAGCAAAAAAATAAAATTAGTAACCAAGACAAAACTAACAAACAGTGTATCCAAAACCTTCCATAAAGCACATGAATCATTTTGTCCATCTTCAGAGCTACAGTTATCATCATATCAAGATTTAGCAGCAGCAACAAAGAATATAAATGAGCAAGGCCCTCTTTGGATAAACAGCTTAATTAAGTGCTTCTGTACAAGCTATTTCTATAACAAAAGATTAAATAAAAACAAATTGTTTTGAAATAAGTTATAAGGTGTTTACATAAGCTATCAAGTAGAGCATATGGAAATGAGTTGTCAACTTGTCATAAGTTGTTTCTGTAAGCTTTCTCAAAGAGTCACAAATGGTTATGTCGGTGGATAAGCTAAAATAGGACAATCCAAACATGCCCTAAATAAATAATTTCCTTACCTAAAGATGTTGCTTGTTACCCTAATCCCAAAAAGTTTGGATGAACTAATTATCTAGCTGACAACTCCAACTCCAGTACAACGAACTTATAAACAAGGTGACAAGAACTTAAGCAATGTCGCATCGCAAGTAACATAATATGCTAGGATTAACAAGTAATGTAGTAGTATTTCAAAGACTAATTATGCATTATGGTCCTGTTTGGATAAACAACTTAATTAAGCACTTATAGCATAAAATTCTATTGTTCAAGTGCTTATGTACAGTATAAGCTATTATATATAACAACAAATATATCGTATTATTTTCAAATAAGCTATAAGTGTTTTCATAAGCAATTTCTATAAGCTCTACCAATCAGTTTCACAAGTGCTTATGCGAGTAAATAAACTCAAATAAGTAAACCCAAACCGAACCTATATCATTTATGGATGTAGATTGAAATGTAAATAGAGGAAATCACAATGTAGATTGAAATGTAAATAGAAGAAATCACAAAACCTGCAAGAGATTAACACAATGTGTAGCCAATCCAACATTAACAAACGGCGTAGAAAACCACGCATTCCAAACAAACTCCGGATCAGGCTGATTAACAGCCATTCTACTCGGAAACGGACGAGTAATATCCCTCGTCTCACAAAAATAATGCTTCCCATCAATATCAAGCTCCAACAACTCCATAACATTCTTCACCTCACCTTTCCCCTGCACCTGCGCATTTTGCAATGGAATCTTAATCCACTGACTCTCCCCAACCGTATAAACACAACCTCCACCAGGTAAATTCGGAATACTCGCGATCAACCTCGTCGCGATTAGAAGAAAAGCGAAATTCCCTAACGCAGCATAACCTAATATAGCTCTACCTAGAATCCTACTCTTGCAACCGGTTCGCGATCCGTTTGTAACAAATTCGTAAGCTTCTTTTTGTGAATTGAATAGATCGAAACCTCGTTTCGCTTCGTAGCGAAGGATTCCGGTGGTTGGATCTACGTAGAGAATTTGTGTATCCGTTCGTGTGCTTACGCTTACGATTATGAATACTTCGTCAGAATCTAGCGTTACGACTACAACTGATGTGTCTCGTAATCCACCTGAAAAAAAGAAAAAGAAAGAGGAATAAGCGCGGTGAAATTAAGTTGGTATAAGCGATTTTGATTGAGGAGTGAGGTTGTTGCTACCTTGTGATTCCATCGGTTAACGATGATGAAACCACTCGTGAAATGGATTTTGATGCCGATTTGAGAGCTGTTTTGGTTGTTTAGCTGTTGAGAGGAATTGAGTTCGTTGCAAATGTGGGATTTGGACTAACGGAAATAGGTGTGCTTCACAGTTTTAACCAGACTCGTTTATTTCCAGAAATTTTTGTAGGAAATGGCTTGATTTCTGTGATTTTCATGATTATAGTATTTCCATTTTGGACGAAATGAATAAGTATCTATTTATCTTTTTTTGTTGAGGTTGGGATTTTTTTTGAGGTTATAATTATCTATTTATCTTCCCCTAAAAAATTATCTATTTATCTTATTATTATTATGATATTTTGTTGTGTTAATTTCTATTTTTTATATGATTATGTTGACTTGGTCAAATATAATTTGATACTGAGGTCTCTATTATAAAACAAAATTATTTTTTATATTCATTCAATAAATCATATTTAGTCTATATTACTGACTATATACATCAGTTATGAAAGTATTATGTTCGCATTTTAAAAAATGAACTTGGAGATCAGAGAAAATACATGTTATAATTATTATGTTCGCATGTCACGAGAGATGTAGGTATGGATGGAAATAGGTCAGTCTACATGGGTTTATGGTCTAGCTTACGATTCATGAGATCAAACTTTTCTCTTAAATAGAAAAGACTTATGTTTTTTTATAAGTTTATTTACCTAAAAATGTCAAGTCATGGGTCATAAAAAATCTTCGTAGACCAATAAGGTTGACCTAAGCAAATATGAATAACATTATTAATAAATAAGCTTATCAGTATACATTTATTTTTCAAATATATGTATTGTTATATACTAGAATTAAAATATGATATAAGATAGAGTTAAATTCTTAAAAAAATCATGTTAAATATCATTAGGGTGTTGAATCACAGTAATATATTAGATTGCTGGTCTATTTAAACTTAGATCATATTATTTTGGGTTAAACATGTTTTTTTATCCATGTAAATATACTAACTTTTTCTTTTAGTCCATCTAAAAAATTTCTTCGATTTTTAGTCCCCAAAAGTTTTTCATCTTCACTTTTAGTATCCTGTTTCCAGTAAATTCACGTGTAAAATTCATAATTTTGAATAAAATTTTGCATAAAAGTGTATAATATCATAAGAATATCTCTCAAAATAAATTATAATTGTTTAACAAAACACGAATTAAATATGAATTTCTATATTTTTTGCAATGTAAAATTCATATTTTATTCCTATTTTGATATAAATTCTATTATTTTTTTTTTTGGAGTTTTTATAATATTCTACACATTTATGTACAATTTCATTAAAAAATACAAATACTACATATGAGTTGAATTAAAATGAGAGATCAGAAGTGGTGATTGGAAAGTTTATAGAGACTAAAAGTCGAAGGAAAATTTTGGAGGGACTAAAATAAAAAAATTGATATATTTATAAGGATAAAAAATATATTAAACCCTATTATTTATTTAAAGATGTTAATGTCAAACATACTTTTAAGAATGAGATTTCAACCTAGTTCAATTGTTTTTGTAATTATTTTGAAAAAGAGTTGCAAATGCAAAATGAAATAGATTGAAAATAACCGGTCACTTTGAGTTTTTTTGGAATGAGACAAATATAAGTGGAGAAGAAAGGAGACTTACTTGTATATTAGTTAAATGTCGTGGTCAATGGAAGGAAATAGGGAAGTTACATAGGGTGATTAGTTTTTTTTTTTTACAAAAACAAAATGATATTCATTCATTCAAATTGAGAGATTGCATCATTCAACACCGCTAAAAACGTAAAAGATGAATCTGCGAACAAACCCACAACATCCAAGTTAATAGCATATAACGACATAATGCCTACAAAAATATATGATAAAATTAAAGTGACCGGAATACCCATGGCCTCCGGATCTGCAGCGTTGGCGCCCAAATCTTTGATTGAATAATCGATCTTTCAATATGAATCAAATGAACACCGCACGAAGACGGGAAACCAAACAACGCCGCACAAGACGACGAACAACAAACCACCACACTTAGATGATGAAATCACAAAGAAAAAATCTAGATCGATGTGAAAATCACTTATTTAGATTGAAATAGAGAGAAAAAGATGAAGATGGGTGATTTCAAGTCAAAAATTGACCCAAAACTACCCCCTCAATGAAGAAACTGTAAGAGAAAACGTAGAGAGAGAAACTGACTTGTTGGAGAGGGAGGAACCTACAATGTTTTAGGGTGATTAGTTTTAGAAATTAATGAAAAACTAGAATTCGACCCGTGCGATGCACGGTTTTTTATTTTTAAAGTGTCATATATAAGTATTAAATTGACTATATTTTTAGAGTGTCATATATAAGTATCAAATTGACTATCTTTTGGGCTCTTTGATAACATCCCTACACAAACATCATATCTTTGATGGTATGTCTTATATCAGTTAATCATGTCTTTCCAGCTCAATATAAAGTTTAACCTTGCATATTTCCCTAGTCATGGATGTTATCCAATGTGAGCATCTTTCAAAAGTGCATTGTCTACAAAAATAATGCAAGAAAATTAATTAAAACAAAGAAAAAAAATTAGCAAAACAAAAATCAAATACATGGTTCAAAAATAAAATAGAATAGAAAAATCTAAAAGAAAAATTAACATAAATTACTACTTCATTGCACTTATTTTACTCTCCTGCTCATCCTTTCTGCTCTAAGAGTTAGCATTTAAGCGGATTAGTTTTATTTAGTTACCAATTAGAATGCGATTAAATTTTTCAACAAAAAAAAAAACAACAGTTGAATACGATTAACAAAAAAGATACATAATATAGAATCCACTGACTACCTCCATTCCAATTTTGATGTTGAGTCTCTTAAATAATGGGCATTACTACTCTGCTGTAAAAGGAAGACTACCAAAATTGGTGTAAACATCTCAAACTAAAAACAAAAAACGCAAAAAGGATATTCCATTGCATATCGATAAAATGCATGTTAAATTCAAATACCTGTAAAGCAGTGGCATGAGAGGAAGGTTGTAAGGTTACGTCATTCCATTTGCAAAAATCAAAAAATCAAAATATATGATTCTTCTGCTGTCTTTGTAATTTACCACGATTTAGGTTTTTTTTTGTTGAGAGAAACATAATTTAGGGTTTGCTATATATAGCCGAGTTTGCATGGAATTAGGGTAGCCGAGTTTGCATGGAAATTAAGGTATTCTGTTTGTAAACGTATTAAATAAGTGTACAACAACTTCTAAAAAAAGAGTCTACAGAAACAATAGATATATACAAAACAAGATAGGAATGAAAAACTCATAAGTGAGGAGAAATATTAGGGATTGCTACATTTTAGAGGGACTTTGTTAGGTTAAATTGGTGCGCTGCATTTTAGATGAAATTTGTTAGGTTAAATTGTTGCTAACCTAATGCAGCAATTTAGAGGGAAATTATTAGGTTAAGTTGTTGCACACCTAATAAAATTAATAAATAAGGATAATGATATATCCAAGTTTACATGGAAATTAGGGTAACCAAGTTTGCATGAAAATTAGGGTATTCTGTTTGTAAACGTATTAAATAAGTGTACAAAATATTGTCAAAGTAAAAAAGGCAACAAGATTGGAATGAAATTGGTGCGATGCATTTTTTTAGTATTAAATAAGTGTACAAAATATTGTCAAAAAAAAAGAAAAAAAAAGGCATAAGTGTACAAAATATTGTCAAAAAAATGACAGCGATGCATTTGTTTAGTATTAAATATGTGTACAAAATATTGTCAAAAAAAGAGGCATAAGTGTACAAAATATTGTCAAAAAAAGGCAAGAGGATATGAATGAAATTGGTGCGGTGCATTTTTTTAGATGAAAATTGTTAGGTTAAATTATTGCTAACTTAATGCAGCATTTTAGAGGGAAATTATTATGTTAAGTTGTTGCAGACCTAATCTCTTATTTCTTAAAGTTAACCCGAACGCAAAGTTTTGCCCTAGATTCAACCTAACTTCTTTGCTTAATTTTACTAAATTAACCCTATTTAATTAACCCCATTTAATTTGATCAAAATGTTCATTGTTATGGAAATCAAAATAAACAAATCGCTCCTAATTTCTCTCCTTAATTTTACTAAACAAATAAACAAATCCTCGTATTCTTGTCCATAACAAAAAAACAGCACATCACTCCTATTATTTCCTTTTATTAAAAAACAAAACAAAATCATTTCCAAACTAAATATCAAGAATCGCTCATATTTTTTTGGAAAAACAGATCGTTCCTATTGTTTTGGAAAAACAGATCGCTCCTATTAATCCATAGTTTTTTCAATCCACCACTAAGGCAAACAATACTTTCATTCTTTTATTTCAATTACGCTCAACAACATTAAATTGCATAAACTCTTTTATTCATTAATCTCTTCATCGTTGTGAAGAGAAATCCGAGGGATTTCAGAAAATTTATCAGAAGGTGATTATAATGATCGTTGATGATCTAGATTGGTATTCTTCAGACTACTCATTGGTTGAATTGGGTGTATCTCTTACTCTCTTTCTCCCATCTAATTCTTTTATATTTTTTCTTCCCGTTTTTTTTTCCAGCTTTGCAGGTCACGCTTTTTGGTTGGACGACGTTTATTGAGATATATGTATGACTTGACTGCAATACTGATGTAGACCAAGAAGATCCATAAACTACTGGTACTAGAAAATGCGTCGAATAAGGTGCAAGCTTTAATGATTCACTTTTCGTTTTGTGATAGTTATCTCATAATTTGTTCATGATCCATCAACTAGGTTCAGGATTAGGTGCAATATCCACC
>Ga0315913_1002350_pt1 | contig 22121 bp, 14 predicted proteins | sample MpolsnodulesMG_FD_207736 | JGI IMG/M metagenome (GOLD analysis project Ga0315913, IMG submission 207736) | Medicago polymorpha root nodule microbial communities from Los Angeles, California, United States - small nodules | ecosystem: Host-associated > Plants > Roots > Nodule | place: USA... | reverse complement strand
TATATAAATAAATATATATATATATATATATATATATATATATATATATATATATATATATATATACACACACATATTACTACAAATGAATCGAAATATAAGCCAACATTTGTTTAATTGAGATTATAATTCACATGTTGAAAATTTGAAACCATTAATTTTGTTTAGCAAAGGCATGATTTGAAATAAATTTCTATTTAATTAATCGTCATGGAACCCTTCATACTATATAGTATTATAAAACTCCTCAAATAAGAACAAGAATAAAAATGATGTCATGATGGAGAGAAAAGAGTGTTATCAATTATAATATTCTCTAAGACTATGGAGTTTATAAAACTCCTCGCATTACTTTTGGTGCCGAAAAAAAAAAAAGGGCATTACTCTTGGTGCCAAAAAAATAAAGAATTGTGGAGTTTACAAAACTATCAAGACTTCTAGATGTCTAAAACATCTAAGAATATAATTGAATCTTCTTGGCGTCACCATCCATCATGCTTCCATTGACGTGATCTTGATGTGTCGGATACTCCCTTCGTCCCATAATAACTAAGCCATTTGTAAAAAAATATTGTCCCAGAAAATTGATCCATTTCACTTTTCAATACAATATTAATTACTTTTTTCCAATTATAACACTAATTAATACTACTTTTACCACTTTCAATTCAACATATTCTACTTTGCAGAATACACCAATAATTGATAAGGGCACTCAAAATCATTTTTTTCTCTCTTTCACTTATACACTCTTTCTTAATAAGTATGAAATGAGTCAAGAACTAAGTTAAAATGGGACGGAGGGAGTAGTCTTCAATTAGAATAATCACTCGATAAAACAAATAAGAACAACTGCATTGGAAGGTATCTTGGACATTTGAACGAAAACTTATTTATTTTCTTGAAGAAGTTGCATGAAAACTTTGTTAATGAGCCACCTAAGACTTAATTGGTAGGAGTTACACTAACTAGTCATTAGTGTGGCAGTTTCACTATATTTAGGCACTGTTACCAATTCATGGGCTATTTTACAATGGAATTGTTGTCTTGCTTCTTTATATATATAACTGTTGAAATCTCAAGGGAATCGGATATTTGAACAAAAAATTTGTACAATTGAGAGGTTTGTGTTTTCTTGAATTGTTCATCGCGCTAAAAATCCGACTTAGCTAGAAGCTAACAACTCCTTGCAACGTCTTCGTACAGCTAGCCAATTTTTTTAGTGAGTTGTGGTGCATCCATCATTTCTTTTTTGGACATAAATAAATTTCATTCATTTAAATGCTAGATTAGAAACAATACAATAAAAAAGATCATGAGTTGTGGGACATTTCCATCCACATGCTCTATAGATCCAAATCCTAATAACCAAACTAAAATCAACCACATAGGGCTAAAGTTCAACAAAAATAAGAGATACAAAGCGTTTAAATTCATCCGACTACAGAAAAAAGATATTTACAGAAGTGCACTCAAATCGACTATAAGTGGTGCATCCATTTCTTTGACCTAAGTGAATTGTGGCGTTTTCATCCATTACGGATGGAGAAAAAAAAAATTAATTTCATAAAAAATGATATTTTAATTGTAGACAAGAGAAAATACAACTCTTCTCACAAAAAGAGACAAACTTATAATTCATATAAATTTAGTTGATTTATATAATATTAAGCATCTAGAAATTATGTAGTTTTTCCCTTCAGAAACTCGGCATCCAACTTACCGATCAACTAATCTGAAATACCAACCCTATTCTCCACTAGCGGAGTCCATTTAAAGTCACAACGAAGCCATGAACAAGCCCTCAAAAATTGACACCGGAAGTATTCAAACCAGAGACCGAGAGGAATACACACTATGATCGCACATAAATTAACACCTGTTGGATTTGAATTGGAGACCATGACAGGGTTCAAAGCATACACCACAAGGCCAACCCATGTTGATTAAGATTATGCAATTGTTACCAAAATATTTAACTTAAAATTATATAACTATTTTTATATCCCCTAAAAAAACAATTTTTATATATTTATTAAACTAAGACTAAGTTCCATAATTCCTAGAGGTTGTGTTAGCTTCTAGCAGTTATTTTATTTGAATTATATTGGTTTGTATTTATTTATCTCTGTTCTTGTAACCAACAGTGCAAATGTTATTCTCAGAGTACTATTGATTATAATAACAATCCTGTTCAGTATATACTCTTCATCCCTTACCCATGTATTCCATTTACATGAGAATGTTCACACTGAGATATGAAAATTGAGGTGTTTGTACAGATTGAGTTTGGAGCAAACAAGTTAACAGGAAGCAGAGAATCAGAATATAGTGCCTGTGCAGACCGGTGGAAGATGGGGGTGGACCAAATTGAACAGTGTTAATTATGAGTTTTTTAAAGATAATAATCACACAAAGTACAAAACTCAACCACAAGTTCATTTTATTTACTATGCAGAGACATAATAGTTTTAACAGCACCATTGCAATCTACATCAATAGAAGAATTCAATCTTCATGTAGGGTCTGTTTGGATTGACTTATTTGAGGATCTGAATTTGCCAACTTTAAGTTGGAGAAAGTCACGGTGATTTTGTCTCTCTCTCAACAATCATTTCTCTTTCATATTTATCTCTCATAAAATACACAAAAATACACTCAATAACCATGACTTTCCCGCCACAAATTCACTTAATCCAAATCCCTTATGAGTTTATCTATTGACATAATTTTTATGAGGCTCTTTGGGAGAACTTATGAAAACTTTGATATTTTTCATAAGTTCTCCAAGATGGCTTATAAAAACAGCTTATAGCATATGCACAAAATAACTTAACTTTATTTTATTTTTTGCTATAAAAATAGCTTAGGTATACTTATACAGAAGTGCTTCTGCTATAAGTTGTAAATAAGCTATTTATCCAAACAAGGCCATGTCTCAATATGTCACAGGAAAGTCTTTTATCACATTTCTTTTCTGGATTCAACCCCAAACCCATGCATTATATCCAAACTATAAAATTGAAGATGAAACATGCGTTATAATGCTTAAAGAAACTTGTTTAATCAACAAGATAGATCATATTGCATTTTTCAAAAGAAGAACAGAGATTCACATAAGATCATTATTAAAGTAATTAGCATGTGTAAATCAATCAAATCAACAATTCCGCACTAAACTAAGTCTAAAAATACACAAAATCATAGAATTATTCAAATCATAAAACCTAGAAACAGAGCAACACTGTTCTCAATATCAAACCCAAAATCAAGAAACGCGATGAAGATCACTTGGGAGGAGTACCAAGAATACTAGCCTGCTGAAGTTCAAGATCGTTAAGCTGCTGTTCGCGATCCATCTCGATGATGAGAGGAACGACGAGGACAACGAAGGTGGTTCCAGCGATCCAAGCAGCTTTACCGGTGCTTTTGAGGAGTTTGCCGACGACGACGGAGGTACTGGCGGCGGTTTCCTTGGTCCAGGTGACGGCGGGAGTGCGTGAGATCTTGGTGAGCCAGGAATCGGATGGTCTGGCAGGTAGAGAGATACCGCCTCTTCGAGCTACAGTCGCCATAGCCGAATAAGAGAAGAGAAATCGCAAAGATTGGAAGAAAGAAGGAACTAGGGTTTAGTTTTGCCCCTTTCTGATTTTTATATACTGGGGAACGTATTTATTTTGTGCTGCAAAAGTTTTTTTTAGAAAATAATTTATGGTAAAAAAAAATTATGATATTTAGTTCATATGATTTGATTTACAATAATACATTCAAATCAAATCCAAAATAAAGCAAAATTTAATTAAGGAAAAAGTTTTAAGTTAAAAGGTACTACTTTTGTGGATTAAAGTACTTTCAATTGACTTAATGAAGCTGGTGTTTTTTTTTTTTAACTTACATGAAGGTAGGAATGTCAACATGGTGAGGTGAGAAGTGTTTCCATACCTGATTCATGTCATCAAAAATACCAACGTACATAAGCGTAGGCTTAGGTAGAAAATAACAAGTTTGCAAACGACAAACTTGTAAAAATAGGGTTCCGGAATCCACCAGAATTGAGGAAAATCTCGAATAATTTTTATTGAATCAAAAGTGTGCCTCTTAAGTTACATAAGTTCTGCTTATATAGTGAAAGAAATAACAAACTCGTGGGCCAAAATAAAATAAAACGTAATAATAATAGGGAGTTCTAGAAAATTACTAAGATTTGACTAAATAATAAATACTACTAAATTACTAATAAAATCCTCCTGCATCATCAGTCTCCTCCACCTCTGAAGAACTCGACCCAAGTTCTTATTTTGATAAAGAGCTTTTCATGCATGTTGACTCCTCCAATGAACAAGAGACCACCACCCTCCTGGATCCCATTGAAAAAATGTAGTAGCATGCTGAGTACATGTAACAACATATCGATCCGGTGGTTTGCTCGACATCGACGGTGGCGATGGTAATCCATAGCCAAATTCATAGAGAGATTTCCCATTGTAAAATATGTATGTTCTTCTAGGGAAATTTCTACTGCGATTGGCTCTCATGTTCATGCCTGTCATTGGAACTTGATCGACATATGATTGTGGATACCATGTAAATGGGGACCTACCACCTGAGTTAAAGTCTCCAAATATTACTTGTGCTATGGCATTTCCTCCATCTTTTGCTATGTTGCTTACACTTTTAGTGAAAGAAATATCAATTGGGCATGCTGCCATTATGACTAAAATCAATGTTCCTTTGTTGTTTTCAAGCAAAACTATTCCTTGCTTCGCAGCTCCTAGAGCCAATTGCTGATTTTCTTTAGTGCATACATCAGATGGTGCAAGGTTTGCAAATGGAAGTGACTTTGGGTTTTCAAAGAAGCCAAATCTCATCAGGACGATGGAGTTATATACCAAGGCTTGGTCTACAATAGATACATCTACCTTCTTCAAGTTTACAGCATTTACAGTGTACCTTTTAAGAAAGTCACCGCACCTCATGTTTAGACCTGCTTTCAGTTCAAGAGCGACTGCATCTTCAGGAGTTTTTGTGTAATGAATTGAGTCATAATAAACTTCCACTGAATCACAGTCTGAAACAATATATCTCATGGTAGCAGCTCCACGACAACAAATATCAGGTGGCTTAGGCGGGAGTGGAGGTTGTGCCAATGGATTTTCTATCTTTTGATCTTCACTTACTTGTAAATTATTGGCAGTATGCTTCTGGCATTCTTTATTTTTAGATGGTAAAACTAAAGACTTGTCCACATCCATATCCCAATATTCCTTGACAAAATTACATTGTGTAATTATACCGCCACCATTGTTCTCTTTTTCATTCATATGTAAAAACTTTGACGCATCAGCAACTTCCTCATCAATTAACATTTTCAAGGGTTGTGTTTCATCAATTCCTCTTTTCTCAAATACAATTCCATCCTCTAGCATAGTTGTGTAGCTGAAAATAAGAACGGCACCTTCGTTGGCTGTGAAAGCACCATCTCCTTCTTTCAAAATCTTCTTAATCACTATGGAGTCACCAATAACATTTATGACACGCTTGAAGGACACCAATTCAATATTAATATGCATCCATTTTCTCTCTCTCTTCTTTGTATTAAACATTGCCTTGGAAACTAACTGAAGTTCGTCTCTGGTAACCATGACACAAACTTCCTCGAGCTTCAAGTCATTGTCTTGTCTCGTGGTTTTATCATCTTAATCTATAGAAGCATCAATATTTGCTGGATGAGACACGCTGATTGTACTATGAGAATAATCTTCAGGATGCATAGCTTTGACCATAGAAAATCCATGTGCATCTTCAAATTTGTCACTTGAGAAAGAACTCATATTTTTCGCTTCAGCTGATTCAACCAACACGGAAACACTGCGGTTTTGTTCAGCACTTGCCTTTTCAGTTTCATTGCAACAATCTGCTACAGCTGCAAAGATTGTTGCTTCTGCAGAAGCAGTCATTAAAATAGTAGCCTTGTGATCTTCATTTAAATTGGAGATTTCACATGATTGTGATGAACAACATCCTCCTGTTTTTGATAGAGTGACTTCACTGGCTGTCTTTGGTGCAAGAATCTTCCTATTTTGTAGATTTTCATCACTGCTAATATTCAGTTTAATATCAGCACTCCGAACAGGTGGTTTTGGAGGCGGTGGTGGTTTATTGTCGTTCGTTACCCAAGATAGGTTAGGTTCTGATTTGAGTTCTGATGGTTGTGGAGGTGGGAACAAAATTACCGGAGATAATTCAGAGATTGACGATGGTGATGGTTGAGTTATAGGCAGATCCGGCGCCTTCGGTGGTGGATCCGGGGGTTTCAGCGGCGGTGAAAATGGACCGAGAGGCGGGTTATTGATTTCCATTGTGCTGTTGAAACTTCTTTGTTGTATTTGACCGGTGGAGGTTGCTGAACAGTTCATGCCAGCTATTTGCAGAACCTCCATTTTATCAGAAACATCAAAACATCTACCACTTTCAATAACCTGTGGAGTTGGGTTTGAACCATGAGAGCTAGCACTTTGGTATACATTTTGTTTACTACTTACTTCACCAACCATATCAGAATACCTTTTGTTTTTGGCATACGATGTAGTATCTATAATTGATGTATTGTCATTCATACTCACAAGAGTGCAGACGACAGAAGCATCTTTTTGTTCAGTTTTGTCATTATTTATGATGCTAAATATTTCATCGACATTAACATTATGATACCTTAGAATATACGTTATCAAATCAGAATGTCTAGCAATATCTTTAACCATCTTACGCGAACACGAGTTACCTTCAATTTTGAAAGCATGTCTCAAAAGGCCAGTCAAAGAGTAATCTTTGTTGTAACAAAACGGACAACGATATATCGAATCAGAGATTTCAAATTTGCAGTAATCATCCTTCAACTTTGTGTAATATCTACGCTCATAGTATTCCAAATCAGATTCACATGTATGTTTTAATTTTCGGTATGTGACAATAGTAGGGATGTTATTACAAAGCCTAATAACCGGAATTGGTTCTCCTCCTCTGTTCGGATTGTTTCTGTTGTTGTCGTTGTTGTTGTTGTCAACTTTAGCTATCCACGCCGCCATCTGAACTGACAGTGCTTTGATGTCGTGGTAAGAGTCGCGGTTATGCCGGCAAACTCTGCCCCTGTCATAAGTTGATCTCCCATGGCTGATCATGTTAGGAAAAGAACAGGGGAAACCTGCTCTGATACCAACTAGGTAGAAAATAACTAGTTTGTGAGCGACAAACTTGTGAAAATAACTAGGTAGAAAATAACTAGTTTGCGAGCGACAAACTTGTGAAAATAGAGTTCCAGAATCCACCAGAATTGAGAGAAAATCTCGAATAATTTTTATTGAATCAAAAGTGTGCCTCTTTGGCTACATAAGTTCTGCTTATATAGTGAAAGAAATAACAAACCCGTGTGCCAAAATAAAATAAAACGTAATAATAATAGGGAGTTCTAGAAAATTACTAAGATTTGACTAAATAATAAATACTACTAAATTACTAATAAAATCCTTCCGCATCAATTTTCCCCTTCGTCTCTGCTCTCTGATATACGTGGAACACCCTTAACCTTCAATTTGAAATACTTTGCAAAATAGACTGGTTTCGAAAAAGATTTGCGGCAGATTTTAAAATGAGTATTACACTTTCTTTTCAAATATATAAGGCTTAGGATGCCACATTTTTCACAATCACAAAATCCTAAATTAAATTCTCAAAGGTTTATCAAATCAAATCATATACAAATGAGTACTTAAGCTTTATGCTTTTACAAAGGTTAAGCAATTTAAACCACACTAAAGACAATGAATACTTTCTCACCTGAAATCACTTAAATCAGAGCATGGATCATCGACACATGCAACAATTGTATTTTTGCAAACATTCACAAGTCAACAAGAAAGCGCGAGTAGTCGAGAATCATGGAAGACAAAATATAAGTGCGAACAATAACGACTTATACACATAAAACATATGACAATGAATGAGCATTGCATGAACATATGAGATATTTATGGCATGTAACCATTAGGGACGTGATGATGCACACTAACATGTCCATAATAGTCCTTCGGTGACATTTTAGGATGTGTCAACACATATCAACAATTAGAGAAGTGAAGCAAGTAGAAACATGCGAAGCATTTAGGAACATGTTATAACATCTAAGAAGGTCCATTGAATTGATCATGTTGCAAGCATGAAAAGGGTGGTAAGGAGTTCGCAATTTATGTGTCTTGTTTTAGTCTTTAGATAAATGTAATTTACACGTCTCTGATATGACCTTGCTAGAAAAATGATGTCAAAGTTTGAAAACCGATAGAGAGGTTTTGTGGTGTAAAGTATTATTGGCTTATATGTACAATTTGAATTATTTCAAAATAATGAAGCCACCGATTCTTCCAACAAAATACAATTTGATAAAACGTGATTTGATTTTTTGAATGAATCACATCTATATGTGTTGGTGGTGGGTGTTAAAGAATTATCTTTTTTGAATGTCCTTTTTTTTGGCTTGTGGAGTAGTGTCTTATTGTGGTTTTGTTTTAGTAGTTGCTTTGCCTCCTTTGCATCATGCAATTAATTTTGTGGCTTAAGTCATCATTATGGAAAAGGGCGTACGTGATAAGTTTAATATAATTTGGTTGGCTTACAATTGAGCTATTTGAAAATATTGTAATGGTATTATTTTTTGGAGAAATGATATTTGAACATATTTTGTGATAAATTTCTCTCTCATATTCACATTATTTTTTACTTTATCTCTCTATTGCTTTGGTTTTCATGCAAATACTTATTTTTTCTTTGTAAATTATGGTTGTCTCATAAGTTATGATCAACCAAATTATGTTTTGAACCAAATTTGAGTCTCAGTTAATAGGATGTTATAAAATTGATGACTCTCACTCAATGCCACTCACATGTAATCTGAACAATCTTACCTACTTGATGTTTAAGCAAAGAAACATCATTGTCACTTTTTTGTTACTTCCTTTTTACTCATTTAACAGGGCCAACAATAGCTAGGTTGTAATTGTGTATGAGGCTCAGCTTTATAAACTAGAACAAGTGTTCAACTCTACAACTATCCTCTATCAATTTTCAACATCAGTTCTATTTCAAACTTTTTCAAAACAAAATATTAAAGTGAGTTTCCTTCAAATATATACACAAAACTAGTATAGTTTTGATCACTTTTTTCCTCACTAACTTAAACTTGTGCTGTTTTTTGAAGTGTATCCAAGAGTGAAAGTGAGGGTCACAGAGCAAGAAGACTATGTTTATCCTGAAAATGATAGTGGAATTTTGGCTTTTTTGAAGCTCATTGAGTCTTTACACTTTGAAGGTAATTCGTCTACATGGATCTTTTGATTTGGTTTAGCAATAATCTCTATTTTTCGTGTCAAGATCCTCTCTAATTTTTGTGAAATTGAGAGAATCTCAACTCCTAATTTTTGCATTTGCAATTTTCTTTTCCGGCCGGCATCGGCTTCAAACATGAAATTGTTAATCTTTAAATGCAGAAGAGGAGAATCAGAGTAAAAGTCAACGATCATATTCCAAAAACACAAAGGCTTGTCCTCAACATATAATAACAAGAAGATTCACTCCTTCAACCAAAGGTTGAATTCTACATCTAATGTCAATTTACATTGCTTTCTTTTGGTAATGGAAGTATTGATTAATGAATGATATTTCAACTTCCACAGGAATATTGAAGAATAGCAATCGAGCTGGCGAGGTTGTTTCGAAAGAAAATGCAAGAGCTAGTTCTGTTATACGCCCACGTGCAGTCCTATCTAGTCCCGGTAATACTACATTTGTCCGTGTATATAAGTCCATTTTGGTATTTTTCACGTACGTTAAAAAATTAATAGGGTAATTAATGTGTACATTTTATATATGAATATGATTATTACTAAATTGTCATTCGTGTATAAACGTGATAATTTTAATGAATTTTGTTTCAGATAATGATGAATTAATTGGAAGTATACATGATCTGAACAACAATGTATCCTTACCTAAGAGGAATAAAGATGCAAGAGGGGCCATGAGAGGTCATGCCAAGGTTTTGGCTAATCAAAGCCAAAGGCAAAGTTCCTCCAAAAGCAAAGTGCACGTTTCAAACTTTTGATCTTAAAAGAGGCCATGCTTGAAAGAAGGGGCATCAAACTCAGTTTGAACATGATTCCTATACTACTATGTTGTTCATTGATTTGCCCTTTTATATGGTTAAGATTTTAAATAAGAATGTTTTTGTAAGAGTGAAGTTTTGGCAGATCATACATACCTTTTTGTGTGCATGGACAGTTTGTTTTCTACTGAAGACACAAATTGTTTATCTTACTAATGTATTCTGAGATATTCATGTAACATTCTTAATTCAACATATATTTTTTTCATTTTGAGGCCACTACCAAAATCTTGTAGTTGTAGATAATATTACATACCTCAAAATAGACACTACAACATTTTTCAATTAAGGATTTGTCAAAAAAAAAAATCAATTCAGGAAACATTCTTCACACATTGCATAAGAAAATGGCGTGAGATACAACAAATTTTGTAGCTATCCATCACTAAAAGTCATTCGTGTATCCGACCATGTAACTTTGAGTAATGGTGATTAGAAATTCAAAATCCCCTAAAAAATATTTATGTAATTACATATACACCACACCACAAACACACAATTAAGGGTGCTTCCCATCTTTGAGCTTATAACTTATGTCGTATAAGCTTATTTGACTAAAATAGACTTGTTTGGTAACCATCGATTTCTCATGAACTTATATCTTATACCATTTTTGATAAGTTAATTTTCAGTAGCTTATAGGCTTGTTTCGAAAGAAGTCCGTAATATTAAAAGAAATTAAAGATTAAATAAAATATATTATTCTTATGTCATCTCATAATTATAAACTAATTCAACCCTTAATTCATAAGCTCAACTATAATAAACTATCTTATGAACTATTCGCCATATTTTAGCAAACTAAGAAAGGAAAGCAAAAGAAAAACTAACCGACACTTCTATAGTCTAATATTCTCTTTATAATCTTTTATTTTGCTTTTCATATTTAGAAGGTTTCTTTGTTAATCTCAAGTCTCAATAACCAAACCCTCTTTATTTTACTTTTCACTCTTTCTTCTTCTTCTTCTTCTTCGTAAGTAGTTTCCAAGAAAAATAAAATTTCTTATTCAACTGCATTGATTTGCTTTGTGTGTGTTTCTTGATTAATTCTTTAATAATCTTTTCCTCATCTTTTCAGCACAGAGACACATACAATCCCTCAAAGAAAAACAACTCACGCAATCTTCCTTCTGTAATTATCTCAAAGGGAGCTCAAAAAATGGCTGACATGCCTCCTCTTGACAACGTATTCATTCATCATTTTCATTTTTTTTCTTGATTAATGATAATGAAACGATATTAATGTTATAATTTCTGTGTGTCACGCAGTTTGCTTCACAATACTATCGACTTCTTTGTAGTGATGCTAACAACATGCATTACTTCTACACCGAAAACAGCACCATGATTCTTGTCATCAACGGCCACACAGTCACAACCGCTACCGAACTCAACCAAATTCATAATCTTATACTGTCACTCAAGTTCGATACTATACAAACCAATACAGTACACTTTCTTGAATGTTGGGGTCGTGGTGTGCTTTTTGTTGTTTCAGGATTTGTGAAAATCAAAGATATTGCAGAATGTCGCAAGTTTGTTCACACCGTTTATCTTGCTCCACAAGGAAACGGTAATGGCTATTTTATAAAGAATGATATTCTTCATATCATTACTCATCATCATCTTGTATCACATGAATCAAAACCAGTAGCCCCAATAACATCCAAAGATATTGATCCTCGATTTTATTCCGAGCATCCACATCCATTTGGTAATTATTGACTTTTTGCTTGTATTTAAGACTATATTTTATAATATTATTTTAATTTCATACTATAGTCTATAATGTAGCATCAATTTTCTGATTATTTGGGTTTTATTTGAATTATGTGTTACTTTTTGTTGTTGTTAGTTGAGTTCAGTAAAACTTCATTTAGGTTACTGGGCCGTTTTGCTCCTGAAATTCAAGGTAGGAATCTCACAGAAGATTTAAAACAGTTAATGTCTCTAATATTGGAGAACGACATTGGGTTACCGGGCGGTGATGATCTTCAAAATCAACCTATTGTCTCAAAAACTCCAACTGCACAGGAAGAGGCATCTTCATCAAATTCACCAGGTGTTGCTAATGCTGATGAAGACATGGATACTCTTGAGATAGAAGAACCTGTAGCTGTTCAAGAGGAGTTTTCACAGGTATCTAACAGGTCTATTGTACGTGCCTCTAATTAATTTTAGTATAATATAATGTTTGCCATGATATTTTCCTGAATTTGGAGTTTAAATTTTGTGATTTTATCCAAATTTGAATTGAATAAACAATTAATAAGGTCCACATCATTGAGGTAACTAAGTTTTAAATACAAAGTTATATGGTTGATTAATTATCAGTGGAAAAGCCTTAAATCAAATGCTATATGTTATGAATGTTAATGTTGCAGTCAGATACGCCTACTACACCAACATCGACAGGCAGAGGCGGGGGAAATAATACAAAGGAACGTGATTCTGGTGGCAGGGACAAGGAAAACATGGATGCTCTTGATATCACATCCAAAGATATTGATCCTGGATTTCATTCCGAGCATCCACCACCCGGTAATTATTGATCTTTTGCTTATATTTAAGACCATAGTTTATAATATTATTTTAATTTCATACTATAGTCTATAATGTAGCATCAATTTTCTGATTATTTGGGTTATATTTGAATTATGTGTTATTTTTTGTTGTTAGTTACGGACAATGGTAATTTGGATGAGTCAGCGGTGAAAAGGTTTGAACAGTTAATGTCTCAGAAGGTGAATGACATTGAGTTTCCAACACTGCAACAACAACAACTACAACCACAAAAAAAACAAAGGGGCCGTTATGATCTTCAAATTCAACATAATGTCAGGGAAACTCCACCTGCACAGGATGAGGCATCTTCGTCAAATTCAGTAAGTGTTGCTAATGTTGATGATCCAACCCCCGAAAACATGGATGCTGTTCAGGAGGAGCCTCCTCAGATACCTGACGGTCCTAATGTAAGTACCTCTAATTTATTTCACTATAATGTTTTCCTGAATTTGGAGGTTAAGTTTTGTGATTTTATCCAACTTTGAATTGAACAAACAATTAATAAGGTCCATATCATTAGAGTAACTAAATTTTTAACACCAAGTTATATGGCATTGATTATTATCAGTGGAAAAGCCTTAATTCGAATGTTATATGTTATCTTAATTATGTGAACATCACCATTGACAGGCAGAGGCGGGGGCAATAATACAAGGGAGGCGTGGTAGATCAAGCAGACAAAAGATCATATTGCGGAATGGGCTTCCGAAGTTTCGGTGATGATTATCCAGCTCAGCCTAGTTCACAATTGGAATATGTTTTGAAAAATATTAATGCATCAATCAAGATTTGAGGTGGTTATATGCAGTTACTGGTATCAATCTTAGGTGTTGTAGACTTGTAGTTATCTTCTTTTATATGTTAAAGCATTTGAGACCCTTTTTTCTTCTTTTGCAAGCAAGCATAGATCAATTTGTTGTTCTTGACTGGTTTCTATTTGTAGGCTTATGTTAGGGATTGTGAGGCATTATTCAATGATGATAGAGATGTTAGAAAAGGGAAATTTTGTTTGAACCTAAATTGATGTAACTTGTGCTGAATTATCTTGCTATTCTGTCACCAAAGTATTTTCTTTTACCAATTCATGTTTACTGTGGTAAAACTTGTTTTAATATTAACCTTAGAGTATTGTATTTTACTAGTGATGTTTTTCTCCAAACAAATTTTGCAGGCAGTCTAGTAAAAAATACTAGGATTGCATTGATCTCAATTGGTAATGAGACCAATCCCTATTGTCACCATCCCCACAAAACAACAAAATATACACATTGTCATATTTTTTGGTGACGAGGGGGGCCAATTTTGGCTCAAACAAATAGGGGACTTTGATGGGCTCAAAATTTTGGAAGCTAAAAGTGAAATTTAAGCACTAATCAGTCACAGGTAATGTATGAAGCACGATGAATTTTTGTATATATTTATCGACTGTCGAGTATGTACCTGCAACTTATGGTGAGGTCAGCCTCATCCTATGTGATTTACATTTATGTTGCAAGACAACAAAAATAAATAAGAAAAGAGATTGGGCAAAGCATGGAAATATATAATACAAGAATATATACGCAGCATATCTAATTGCCTGCCAAATTCAGTCATTCATCTCTCCCCACATAAAAAATAGAGGTCTTTAAACAAAATAGAAAAGAAAAAAAGAAATAAAAGGCTGCAAGCCATTCTTCAATAACAAATAAAAAAAAAAACTTATGCCAAATGTGGACATGAATCTCCAAGTTCTTGCATTTTGAGGCGTAAATATTTTAAAGCATCTTGGCCTTGACATAAAAATCTGTAAGACACCATTGGCATGCAATGGATCAAAACATATGTAAGTGTCAAGACAGTGGAGTTACCAAAAACTTGGTACAAACCATAAAGGATAAGGAACATCACCATGCTTCGATGTCTCCACAGGAAAGTATTTGACGCTGCTATCAGTCAAACAAAACATCCCCAACTCTAAACCTGACCATGGATTTGTAGGACATGGAAAAGTAACAGCAAAATAAATGCTATTCCCTCCGATCCTCAACTCTTTATTGTAATTAAGTACATCCATTGACATAACCATACTGTTGTAGCTACTTACAAAAGACACTCTATCTTCCAGCTTCACATTCTGCCATCCAATAGAATCCTTGTCCGTGTCCAGCTTGAAGACTTCAAAGATGTTAATCTGAGGCGGCTTAACAAATGATGTGGATATTTTCAAATCGTCGAAGACAACATGTTGATTTTTAACCTCTCCATTACTTAACATATAAATGAAGTATAACTCTCTTAACACTTCATCTTTAGCTAGAAAAATGTTACCCTGGCTTCTAATTAGAATTGATTCTTGTGCCATTATTTCTGGAAGTTCAATCAACACCTTAGCCTTTGGAGGTCCATTAATGGAGTCTTTGAGATCATAAACCAATATAGAATCTGAGGGCCCGTCACATACATACAATTTTGTACCAATAATTTCCACATCTATAAAATAAGTCCTTGAATCCTTATCTGGCTCAACTATAATCCACGACTTATCAAAAAGTTTATAAATTGCAATGTGACAATGATCACCCAAAAGACTGACTAAATAACAATCAGAACCATCACAATTTGGTTTGGAAGAGGCCACCATTTTGCTCACATGTAAATTTCCATCACGTTGGGCGGAAGAGGGCAAGTGCAGCTTTGATGGTATCGTGATTCTAACATCAGTCAATGGATTTGAGAAGAAAAATTTCGCAAAACCCTTTTCGGAAAAGTCACCCACAATCAACCAGCCTTCAACTGAGCCAAGACATCTATTATTGCGCCCTAATTGTGGTGTTCTAATGCGATGTACACTTTTTGTACCCAAGCTATAAAGGAACCTTGATTTTTTGGATTTCAGGAAAACTAATGGCAGTTCAGGTAAATGGCAGCAACGCTTGTTTTCAATAAAATTAGAAACTGTTTTCCTACAAGAACGACAGGTTGCCCTTAATCCAAGCCAATCTTTAACGGGCAAGCGGTTCATAATCATCAATTCTAACACATCGACCGGTAGATTTGTCAATATATTGTTTTCTTCCATCTCGTATTTCTCACTGAGCCACTGCAGAATGATTGCCAGCATGCAAATATTAGTGTTATAAAAGAACTGTAAGGTTCTCCTGGTTTTGATATAAAAAGGCTAATTAGTTGAAATGTGTTGACATCACTATATAAGAAAAGGAATTCCAACTACGTCAAAACCTAACAAGTAACACCCATAACACTCACACTAAATCAGCGGTCAATATGACAGAAAATTGATAAACCATAAACAACTATGAGTAGGTCCACTATCAACCCAAAAACTCGGAATCGAGTAACCCTTGATATCCAATTGAAGTGTCCGGACACTTCAAAACCTAACAATCATAGGCATTGTTATACAGAAGTATGATTAATATTAATTTATACTTATGGTTAATCAAATTTGGACAAGACTAAAACCAGAAACAACCATAACACTTGCAGTTCACACTAAATTAGCAGTGAGTATTCATGCATATATATTTTAATAAACTATTTTTTTTAGGGAATATATTTCAATAAACATATAAACCTTAAACAATTATGATAAGAAAATCATTTATAATGAAGCTTTCTCTTTTGATCATTTTCTCTGTGTCTCTCCTAATTAGCTCATCAAGCAGTGTGACAACAGGTGAGGAGCCCATATGCGACCGAAACAATGCTCAATTTGTCCGCATTTTGTTTTGTGAAAATAGTGATTGCCAAAGTAAATGTTTAGCAAAATATGGCACAGCTGGAGCTAAAATTCCTAATTGTAATGGTAGAGACACACATGTTTGTTGCAATGATGATAACAACATAGAAAAAAGACACCTAAGGTAATCCCCGTTTGTCAAAGTAAATATGGACGGGATACCTATTGGAAGAAAGGTTGATTTGAGAGCTCACAGTTCCTATGAAACATTGGCACAGACGTTGGAGGACATGTTTGACGAATCAACTATGAAACACTATATATAGATGGATTCATTGTATCTCGTCTATTTGAATAATACACGGTTTAATCTAAGAAAAAAAATTAAACAACTATGATAGAAAATAACATAAAAATCAGAGATGCATATACAAGAATTACGAGGTTAGGTCAAATTGATTACCTCCACTGAATAACCCTTTGATAAGAGAAACCCTTGTTAATATTTATACACTTAAACTTTCACACTATTTATAAAGAGACCCAGTTGTTTTATACTGCAATTTTCTGTTACAGAAGAGAGTTTTTGGACCCACTTTTTTGTTATTCTAATTATAACTTTAAACAAATTTTTCCTATAATAATGTTATATTATTGGTGTTAAACTTTGTTTTATTTGTTATACTATTGTTGTCACATATTTTGTTGAATTTGTTACATTTGAAAGTCACAAATATTTATTTATATTTATACTATATATAAAGAAAACTATCTTTTCAACACTTTTGGGTTGGATTTTTTTCTTTCAAAAATACACTTAATTTTAAATATAAATAACACATGTAACAAGTAGATAAGAATAAACTAAATTTAAATATTAAAACAAATGTAACAAATGTGAGTAAAAAATAATGTTAAAGATTGAACTTTAAATCCTCTAAAAAAAAAGATTAGTAACAAACATGAGTAAAAAATAATGTTAAAGATTGTACTTTAAATCCTCTAAAAGAAATATTAGTAACAAACTTGAGCAAAAAATAATGTTAAAGATTGGACTTTAAATCCTCTAAAAAAAATATTAGTAACAAACGTGAGCAAAAAATATTGTTAAAGATTGGACTTTAGATCCTCTAAAAAAAATATTAGTAACAAAGTGAGCAAAAAATAATGTTAAAGATTGGACTTTAAATCCTGTAAAAAAAAGATTATGACTCAAAATATTTTAGAAAAAGATTTGTTAGCACTATATCCTTATTTATTAATTTTTGTTAGGTCTACAACAACTTAACCTAATATTTTTCCTCCCATTTGCTTTATTAGGTTAGCAGTAATTTAACCTAACAAAGACAATTTCCTTTGACTGTATCATTTGCAATGACAATTAACAAAAGTCAAGGGCAGTCGCTTAAACATGTTGGTGTATATCCACCAACACCTGTATTTTCTCACGGACAGTTGTATGTTGCTGTTTCAAGAGTTACATCCAAAGAAGGACTAAAGATATTGATCACTGATGAAAATGGTGAAGATATTAATGTAACGTCTAACGTCATATATGAGGAAGTATTTCGCAATGTGTGATGAAGCTACATGCCAATATACTAAAATTTTCATATTTCTTTTACCGAATTATTGATAGGATTACCTGATTTTCTTTTATAATATTTTCAGATTTCATACATTTTATGAAGTGTTTTATTTTGTCTACTATTGATTATCACGTGTTATTTTTTTCACCGTTACCAATTAAATATTGCATTTTATGATTCGTATGTCAATCCCTTTACAATAAACCCGTGCAAAGCACGGGCCAAAAATCTAGTTAAATATTAAATATTAATAAGTAGGGTTCTCATAGTTCATGGTTCGTTCCCGCATTGTTTAGTTTTTCTCAAGCTCTCTCAGCCTTCTGCATCAAAATTCAGAATTAACCTGTAAGTTTTTTATTCTTTTTCTTTCATGTTACAACTAATCAAAGTCGATTAATTTTATGGATTATTTGACTTTGCTGGTTTATAATTGCTTATACAAACTAATAGCGTGATTTTTTTATTTATTAAATAAATCATTATTTGTTTAATAAAGGCAATATAGCTTCAACAACATATGTAACGTCAGTGTCGATGATGACATTGAACCCTCTACCACTCAACTCCTTTATGTTTTCTATGTGATCTTTGTTTCCCCACTCAAGTTTTTTTGTAGTTAGTTTGGTCAGCAATGGTTGTCCTATTCACATGCAAGTTGTGACGCCTCACCATTGATAAGGACCTCCAATATTTTCAAATGGCCCTCCCTCATTCCTGTTGTTGTAGCATAGCCCCGAAACAATCTCACGTTTACATTAACTCCCACATTCTATTTAATCTTAACACTTAAATTTATTTTGGCGACATGTCACACATTTATGACTTGAAATTAGGTAAATAGAGCACACCTAAATGGAGCAATGATGGATGTCGCTATTTGGACAAATATCATAATCGTAAATTGATAAAAAAATATTAAAAATTCATGCCTTCTTTTGTTAAAAAAATTAAATATATGCATGTTACTTTTACTAACTTTTTAATTATTACCCCTTTAAAACAAAAAACGAAAATCTCTTTCATTATTAATTATTAATCTTTTAATTTTGACGGTTCTTATTAGAAAAATGGGAAACATCAAAAGTCAACTATCGAGGGAGGATCACCAGAAAGTAAGGACAAATTATGAAAGGAAAAGAAAACAGAGAATGGACAATGAGCAAAACAACGACTACTTCAAAGACGAGAAAATTATAAACGACGGAAAGAAAAAAAAAAGGAAATGAAGTTGAAATATCATGCACTAATGACATCGTTGAGCTAAACGTGCCAAATCGAATTTTTCAAATACACACTTTCAAGGAACTCATGACAACGAAGCAGAATCAAGTACCATACATATTAATGATCCAACATGGTTAGTGATGAAAACAAAATTATATACTTTTACACTTATTTAACAATTACTATTATTTATTATTATATTGTGATACTTTTTTTTGTGTCATAAATAGTCTTATATATTTATTTTAACTACCAAATCTTAATAATGTATCAACTTTTCAAGGAACTCATGATAATGAATCAGAATATGATGAACCGGAATATGATAACTCCAATGCTTTTGTAGAATATATCAAATATTTACATTTGTTATGTCATAAATTATAAGATCACTTTGGTCGCATATAATGTGGAAGTTGATGAAAATTTTGACGATGCACAAATACAAGATGTGGATATGGAAGGCACAATTAATGAAAATTTTGGACATGCACAAATACAAAATGTGGATATGGCGGACACAATTAATGAAAATTTTGAAGATGCACAAATACAAGATGTGGATATGGAGGACACAGTTAATGAAATTTTGAAGATGCACAAATACAAGATGTGAATATAGAAGACAAAGTTAAGTTTACATCGTTGCGTCGTCAAGGTATGTCGATTAAATTAAATAATCTATAGCTATGTTTTTTTTACATAACATGTCATTTGTACATTTATGTTATGATGTTACTAATTACTATTAGAATAAACAATAAATGATCATTATTTTATTTTTATTTTATATGCAGGCAAACTAAAATATGTTGAGTTGATAAATAATTTTGTTATATGCCTTGAAAATATTTTGTTTATAAATTAATATATCAATAATTTCCATTAATATTTTTAAATTTAAAAATTTTAATCAAAATTATACAAACAAACATAATAAAATAATCACATGCGTTAGCGCAGTAGAAAGAGCGGACAGACTGACACTATTTCTTTCCGCTAGTAAATATAATAAGGAGAACAAATTCACAAGGATTGTTGAAGCCCCTCTTGTTGGGGGTGATAGGATCAATTCAATAACTGTTGGAAAGAATATGGTAGTCAACCGAGGTGATGCACATCATCATCCAAGATATCTAATGATCACAAAATCCCATCTTTTTCAGAACAACTTGCAAATATTTTCGGTTGACACTATCAAAAGCCTTAGAAATATCCAGTTTCAAATGCGGATAAAGCTTTGTCTGTGATGGAGCGAGGGGTACGGACGCTGCTTGTTCTGAAGAGATGAATTTTCCAATTAAAGGTCGGAGACGATTTGCCAAAACTTTGGAAATAATTTTGTAGGCGACATTACATAGAGAGATTGGACGAAGATCCTTGATAGTCTCTGGATGATCACCTTTAGGAACAAGGACAATATTAGTATTGTTGAGTTGGAAGGGGAAGGCACCCATTTCAAGCTAAAAGCATGCAGAGGAAGAGAAAAAAACCTCCAAGATCATCCCAAAAATGTTGATAAAACCCCGCCTCAGTATATCTTTCAGTCATAACCAGTGTCATTTAGGCTTTACCGCTTTAGATTAGTCTCCCTTAATTGCAGAAAAGTGTATGAGTTCGGAGAGATAATAGTGATGACTGATGCATTGTGCAACTCATAAACCCCACGCCTCAGGAGATCAATGAGTTTCTGTTGCAAGATGCATATTATAGGACATGTTTAATAACATTTTCGTAAATAACCATGATACTATTTTGTTTATATTTAACCTATGGTAGTTTTCTATTTTGTACGAAGTATTTGTAGAAACACACGACCACTAATTAAGAGCTAAGTATATTTGCATGCTAAGGCAAAACTCTTCAATGTCCTTTAACACGGAGATGAAGCAAGACGAAGGAATAAAGAAGAAAGATAAATATGAATTGTAAATACATTTTTAGGGATCAAAATATCCCCATGAATTTATAATTATTGGCAGAGGCCGTATTGTCTCTTAAAAACATTGGCATTACACATTTTAAAAATTATGACATTGACCGTATTGTCTCTTAACATCATTTTTTAGCAAACTAAGATAGGAAAGCAAAAGAAAAACTAACCGACACTTCTAGTCTAACACTCTCTTTATAAGGCTGTTTCCAGGACTTCAACCCGTGACCTTCCAGTCACATGACAACAACTTTACCAGTTGTGTCAAGGTTACCCCTCAAAGACTATACTTTATAATATATTTTAATTTCATACTATAGTCTATAATGTAGCATCAATTTTCTGATTATTTGGGTTTTATTTGAATTATGTGTTACTTTTTGTTGTTGTTAGTTGAGTTCAGTGATACTCCATTTAGGTTACTGGGCCGTTCTGATCCTAAAATTGAAGGTAGGAATCTCACAGAAGATTTAAAACTGTTAATGTCTCTAACATTGAAGAACGACATTCGGTTACCGGGCTGTTCTGATCTTCAAATTCAACCTAATGTCTCAAAAACTCCACCTGCACAGGATGAGGCATCTTCATCAAATTCATCAGTGCTGATGAAAACATGGATTCTCTTGAGATAGAAGAACCTATGGTTGTTCAAGAGGAGCCTTCACAGGTATCTAACAGGTCTATTGTATGTGCCTCTAATTAATTTTAGTATATATAATTTAATGTTTGCCGTAATATTTTCCTGAATTTGGAGTTTAAGTTTTGTGATTTTATTCAAATTTGAATTGAATAAACTATTAATAAGGTCCACATCATTGAGGCAACTAAGTTTTAAATACAAATTTGTATGGTTGATTAATTATCAGTGGAAAAGCCTTTAATCAAATGCTATATGTTATGAATGTTAATGTTGCAGTC
>Ga0315913_1002346_pt1 | contig 22145 bp, 16 predicted proteins | sample MpolsnodulesMG_FD_207736 | JGI IMG/M metagenome (GOLD analysis project Ga0315913, IMG submission 207736) | Medicago polymorpha root nodule microbial communities from Los Angeles, California, United States - small nodules | ecosystem: Host-associated > Plants > Roots > Nodule | place: USA... | reverse complement strand
GTTTGTTATACATGTACTACACCTATGCCATAGGAAAACGGTGCCAACTATTCAAACAGATGTGCTGGCAACAATAGCTTGCTGAATTATGAAATTAAATTACATGTGTATGCATCACAATAATTCCAAAACATAGTTTTATGAGTTTTATGAATTTGCAGGAGGTGAAGGAATGGGCCATGTCAATTGAAGGTTGCTGTCCCACCACTACTTTTTAGTGGAATCAATAGCCATCACACATTTTCCTAGCCACACAATGTGTGAAAAAGTTGGAATATAGATGAAACAAAACCAGTGTGAGTTAACTCACGCTGAGTTTTAGTGTGTTTTTTCTACGTGACTTTAGTCACGCAGCGTGAGTTAACTCACACAAATTTAATACTAGCGTGAGTTAACTCACGCGGGGGTATTTTGGTCTTTTCACTTGGGAATGAGCAAAAACTTTTGGGTAAAGAGCAGTTCTCTGGCTATATAAACACTAGTCTTATGAGAAAATTAGGTCATTACCTTCATTCACTCATTTTTACAAAACATTTTGAGATAGAGGTAGAGAGAGAAAGGGGATCTAAAGGAGAAAAGAAGAACTAGAGAGAGAAAACTTGGGATTGGTGGCTATGAGCTAAATTGAAGCTAGAATTTGGATTCTTGAAGATTAGAGGTAAGAGGGATAGTCTCTTTTCACTAATTAAGTCATAATCTAGTATTTTCACTTATGGGTTTAAGTGCTTTTATGTTAATTGTGACTTTTTGTGATTTTGAATGATGAAATTCGTGCTCCCATTTCATGTGAAATTGTGCGTATGAAATTGATGTGTTAAAACTCATGGTTGTTGTTGTTGATAAGTTGTGTTAATGATTTTTGCTTAAATTGGTAAAAATGAAGTTGTTGTTGTTGATTGTTGATGAAACTATGAGTTTATGCTTTGAATGATGTTGTGTTATGTTATTGATGATGAATTATACTATGGGTGTTGAAGATTTCATAAGTTTATTCATGTTTGGTGTGAAGTTGTTGTTGTGTTTTGGTGAAAATGGTGAAATAAGTTGCATTGTAGTTGTGATGATTTTTAATGAGTTGAATAAATTGATTATGATGAGTTAGAGTATGTTGAATATCTATTTTTGATCATTGAGTGGTGGTGAGAAACCGTTTTGGAGGAAATTGAGATTTTGAGTAAAACTGGTTTTTGAGTGTTTTTGGAAAATAAGTAAGTTTGGGATAAGCTGTTTTGGGATGTGAAAATATGATTTTTCCGGTAAAATATGATAGAGTTAAGTGAATAGAACACATAGGCGAAAACGAAATCGAAAACGGGTTAACGGTTTGAATTTTATGAACGAAACGGTAAAATAGAAAAGTCGGGTCTGCAGCACCAAACGTCTGGCCGCTGGTTGCCAGGCCTGGGCGCAGCCAGGCAGCCTCTTCAGGAACAATAGTTTTGTTGTTTCGTGTTCGGGCGCTTCGGGGCGAATCCGGACTTCCGAAACTGATTCTTTTGATGTATTCCATTGTTGCTATGCTTTCTAAACCTTTGGAAAGATCAACTGAATTGGATTGAACTTGGTTTTGTGAATCGAATCTCACTTTTTGAAAGATGTTCAAGAATGCATAATTTTCCGAAAACTCGTTTTCTCAAGGAAAAAGGTAGGGCTAGGGTTGTTTACTCTAGTTATGATTTATAAAAATGTTTTGGATGGGAATCATGAACTTTAACTTGGTTTTGCTTTGAAAACTTGAATTCTTTGAAAAACGGCAAAACGATACGAACTTTGTGAAACTTTGGGATTGAGGTGAATTGGCCTATGAAGCGTATATGTATATGTTACTGCACTTATATGTGAATTGTGTATATACTCGGTTGAGGCGGTTGAATTTGTTTAATTTGGTTTTGGAAAGTTGTCAGAAGATGTAGTTTTCATAAACTTAAATGAACTCTGTCAAACTAACGTTTTATGGTCGGATAACTCGTAGGAGACTTTGAATTCATGTTAATATGATGAAATGTGAATGAATTGATGATGGTTAGGTGTCTAATATGCGGAATGTTAAAATTTGGATAATAGTCCATCTTTGGTGCTAAATGTGATTTTGAACTTGTTGATTCTTAAGTTGATTGTTGTTAATGTTGATTGTTGTAAACGATATTTGTTGATGATGATTCTTTGGTGATTTTAAATTGATAGTTGGTAATGACTTTTGTTGAATATGACTTGTGAATTATGAGGTGTAGGTGTTTCTTTTTGGTGATAATATTGGTGGTGTTTGCATGTATGAAAGGTGTCGGTGTTTATGTTGATGATTTATTTTGGTGGTGAACTCATACATGCAAAGAGGCGATGTTATTGGTGATGTATGCGCGTATGTAAAATGTTGGTGATTTGTTGTATGAACATATGCATTGTTGTGTCATATGTTCATGCATTCATAAGTGTCCAGAGGCGATGTTTATAATACTATTTTGTATCCATATGCGATGTTTATGATACAATAGTATCTTGAGGTGACGACCTTGACGATGATCGGTACCACATGCATATAGAGTCGTGTCTAGGCGCATAGCATACATCTCGTGAAATTTTTAAATGTGTCATATTTAATTATATGCTTGGTGAACCTTGGTGATTTATGTGCGTTTGTGAATTTGGTGAATGGTGTATTTGGTGAAACTTGGTGAACATGTGAAGATGTGTACTTGGTGATGTTTGTTATTCTTGGTGATACTTGTACACTTAGTGATTTTAATTGATGATGTTTATTTTGGTAAAAATAATGAAGTGTAAATTATATGTATGTGATTGGGTGATCTCTTTGGTGACGATAATTTCCTTGCTTATACCTTTGAAATGTTGAATTGTATTTGTGGAGTTAATCATGCTAAATGAGGAATAAAGTGAGTAAATCTTATATTGATTGATGTTGTTAAGTGATGAATTTTGATGATGATTTAAGGTATGAATATGCTTGATGTGTTATGATAGAAGTATGATAACATGATTGATGTTGAACTCGGGATAATATATATGTGATGATAGTATTCTAGGAATGTTGAGTATGTATATGTGATATGCATGAAATCCTTGAATGCTTAGGTTTGATTATGTTTAATTATGAATTGTGGACTAACCCCCAGTGGTCGTTTGGTTGACCGCCTTCCTTATCCGTATGGATGGGTAGAGGGTGTACAAAAATAGTTTACTTTGATTTGCTTTGGTGAGTTGCATGAGGATAGCTTGTGTCGCGGTGATTTTCGGATATCAAACTATTGATTAGCGTTGACTCGCAATTTTTTAGTTCACCACCGAGCTTTTAGAGATTAAAGGAAAAAGGATCGAATAAACCCTATATTTTTAGACATAAACCCTATACTTTTAGAGATTAAAGGTTCGGGGGTTGGTTACGTAAAGGGAAGATATTAGCACCCTAAACGTCTATAGTACTCTATAGGAACTTCTTGCTTTTATTTATTTTTGTGCTAAAATGATTGTTTGCTTGCAAAAAAGTTAAGTGTAAATAAATAAAGAAAGAAAGAATTTTTTTTTGCATTTTTGTCGATTTGGAAAGACAAAGTCTTTTGCCTACGTACTTGAACGGGATCAAAATCACGTAGTTTGGGTAAAAAGCTGAGTGATTTGTTTGATTGATTTTAATGTTTGAAAATGTTTTTAAATGTAAAAAAAGCCAAAGTGGCAAAAAAGGTGAAGTTGATTGATTTTAATTGTAGAAAATGAAGTCTAACATGATTAAATTGGTTGAAATTTGATTTAAAAAGGATGTGGAAGTCACTTGATTGAAAATCAAGGTTTGTTAGGAAAAAGATATTTTTGTGAAGTTATAAATATTTGAAAGTTTTTGATTTTATATGTTTTCTAATTAAAGCCTAAAAAATTAAGTATGATAAAATAAACTAAAGCGCGAGGGATTTTTCATAATGACGTTGGATCAAGATGAAAGTCCCACTTTTCTTGGATTCGACTACACTATTTTTTTTTGGCATTTTTGTGCATAAAAGCGGAAAAATAAATATGCATGCAATGCAATATTTTCATTTATATTTACATTTGTTCCTAAATACATTCTAAAGCATAAATAAATAAAATAAAATGACAAAGCAATAAAAAAAATTACAAGTGCATGAAATAAATAAATATGCTAAATAAAGCAAAAAAAAAATAAAGAAATAAAAACGCATGAGATAATATAAGGCATTAAGTAAATATGCTAAATAAAGAAAAATAAAATAAAATAAAAAAAATGCATGAGATGATTTTGGTCCTAAATAAACTAAAAAATAAAGTAAATAAAAAATAAAATAAAAACACTAAATAAACTATAAATAGAAGACTAAATAAACTAAAAAAGACATTAAGAAATAAAAAAAACAATAAAGTAAACTAATCTATAAAGAGAAAATAAAAGAACCTAATAAACTAAAAATAATAAAAATGCAATAAAATAAACTAAGAATAAAATAAAGCAATCAAAATAAACTAAAAATGACAAAAAAGAGCAAATAAAATAAACTAAAAAAAAACCTAGGTAATGTTGCACATATGTATATGTGCTTAAAAATAAAAAGAACAATGATAAAAAATATATAGAGAAGAAGAAATAAATGAATACAAAACCATAAGAAAAAGAAAGCAAGATATGAAATAAATAAAGGGAGAGGGGTGTAGGCAGAAAAAAGGGTTTGCAAGTAAAAAAAAAAAATAGAAACATGAAAAAGAGGAGTTGGGCCGCTTTAGGGTTACATTGAAGAAGGTGGGTCGAATTCGATCGGTCATGGAGGCGGATCGGAAGGAGTATATAAGTACAAAAGCTGTACTTTTTACCCATTCTAACACTTCTTCCTCTCTCTACAATCCGATCTCTCTCTCTCTTCTTTGTTCTTAGTTCCTGGGGAACTATGAAGTTTCCGACGAGGTTCATAACTTCCGTTATGGTGGCCGATGGTGGCACTACCGTGCCGGAGTACCAAACTCACCCTTTTTGAAAACTAAGATACTTTTTCAACACCTTTTTTCGTTTTAAATCCGAAAACGAGCTTGGTTTTTAAAGAAAATCAACAGGTAAGCTTAGATTTCGATTCTCAAATTCGAAACAAAAACTTTTCCTACCTCTTTCTACTATTTCTCTTGATTCGGCTACGTTGTTTATATGGTTTGTGTGCTCGGATTCTGGCGGTTTGATGTTGGTGTATATGGTTTGGATTGGTGAGCAATTTGTGTTGCTGGGCTTATTTGGTTTTGATTTGTGAGCAATTTGTGTTACTAGATTTATTTGGTTTTGATTTTATGAACAATCTGTGTATTGTTTTGCGCCGTTTTGATGACTCTTGTAATTAGGGTTTTCTTATGGAATTATGTGTGTTCCAATGATTAAGGAATTTTGCTGCATATATAGCGTGATTGTTTGGATCGAAATCGACATGAAAATGACATTGTTTTTAGGGTTTTGGAGATGTCACCAATTCTGGAAATTCTGAGGTACCAAAATGTGTTGGAAGATTTTGCCCTTGCTTTCTGAAGGTTAATTTTTATGTCATAACCTAACAATCATCTATCCCTAGACTGACCTGTTAGATTAACCAGAATTATTAGATCCAATTCAATAGCTAGGGTCAGTAGTCAATTGATATTTGAATTCAGTTTATATGTGATCAGTATACAAAAAGCATTAAGAGCAAACAATTCTGAATAAAACTAGGATAATAATTGTATTGAAAAGAGTTTATACAATCACATGGTTCAAACAGCTCAAATTGAAATCATCTCAGACCTAATCAAAGGAAATTAGCTAGACATGATCAAAGGAATAAACAACATAGTAAAGAAAATAAACCGATAGAGTTCCGTCGTTGTCGGTGTTGCTCCTCAATTATCTTCCAATCGGTACTGTTGTTTTCCTATCTTATGTGCTTCGCATCTCTCTCTTCTCGTCAAACTCCCAAAACGTGAATGAATTTCTTTCTGGCGTGATGGCTCCTTTTTTTTTGTCCATCTTTTCACTCTTTTTTTTTTGTTTGCTTTTTGTTTGCTATTTTTTACTGAATAAAAATACTTGCAAAATAAATAGAATTAGAAAAAGGATGGGTTGCCTCCCACCAAGCGTTTTCTTTTACATCATTGAGCTTGACGCTTCAACACTGTTAGGGTGGCAAAAATGATAGAAAGAATATATCACCCTTCTTCTTCTTCTTCCTCTTGTTTGGCAGGAATTCCATGAACTTGGCATAAAGAATCAGATACTCTCATGCACTCACTGTTAATCATTTAGAATTTAAGCTCTCCCACCTAAGAGAAAAACATGCATTGGTTTGCACACGAGTGATTTCTTTAACCCCCATTGGTTCAGACTTCGGAAAAATATAAACACTCCTCACTTTTGGATTTTCTTCCAACACAACCTCGTGACACTTAGTCTCCATTTGAACCAACTTCCTCTGAAACTCATGTGCTTTCTCAACAAGATCACCACATTGAACATCAAACTTCTCAAATGAAACTTGATTTGACACCAATAAATCATCTAAAATATTTTGAAGTTGAGTATTGTAATCGATGTTGATCACCTCTTTCTTCCCTTCACAATCACTACCTGGTTGAGTTGCCTCACAACAATCATTTTTCTTATTTAATCTCGAGATTTAATTGTACAAATATTTGATCTTCAAAGATAGCATATATTTTTTATATTGCAACGTAATAATCTCTTCTGTGTCATAAAGACGTAACCTGTCTACTAACCTGTCTATCACAGCTGCAAAACTTGGATACACTTTTTAGCAGCAAAGTACAATGAGATAAACATGAAGGGATCAAATCATAATTTTTTTTTTGATTTTTTTTTATATATAAACAAAAATATAAATGACAGAAATCCTAAATAATAACAAAATTGCCTCGTTGAAATGATTTAACAGTCCCCGACAATGGCGCCAAAAACTTGATAGATATTTTTAGCAAGTGTACTAAAACTATCGAAGTAATAATATTTTTAGAAAATGTCATGTGGGGTGAACTCGATCCGGAAATGTTGAAAATGAAAGAAAAAAAATGAAGATAGAATATATAGCTATGTTTGACCGGCTCAAAACTATTTGTAAATCGGGTGAAAGTGGCGATGGTGATGTAACCAGTCTGCCAACTATGTTTGCAAATAGAAAGAAATGATGTCTCTTGAAGGGTGTTGTTTTTATTGTCATCAAGGTTGATTTGATAGGTGAAGAAAAGGGATGAAGATAATGTTCATATAAGACTAGAAATAAAGGGTCTTCATGTAAATCTGCTTGTTTCCTTATCTGTATAGTCTGCCAGTTTGCATGTTTTTGTCTTTGTGATTAGAAAATTCTTGCAGTAAATGAAAAGGAACTTCGTAAATATTTTGAACCCAGAAACCATGTTAAAGTTGTGTAAAAGGTGCTACTGGCATGGTTGTGAAGGTGGAGCATGTAAGTTTTATTGATAGACTTGCTCAAAGGCTTTTGTATTTCTACTCACACTTGGTGCAAAAATCATGTGAGTTTTTATCAACTGTCTCTGTGATGATTTTTTTTTTCTGTATAAAAGAAATAGAAACATCGGAAACAAATGCAAAAATTCATGAAGAAAAACAACAAAGTAGGAATTAAATTCCATCAAGTGAAGCTCAGGGGCAAACACCAAAGAGAAGCAAAATAGTTGTTGTACCATTTCTTAGTTATTAGACTAGTAACTGGATCAAACATCGAGTTCATAGTAATAATAATTAATCTTATCATTTGGTAGTAGTGTTCAAATACATGAACTGGATCAAACATCGAGTTCATAGAACATTTTTGAAACTCTTGTTATGGTGATTCGGTAGTAAAAATGATTTTCATGTCCCCTCTCTATTCCAAAATAGCTCCACTCCTTAGTGTGTTGATTCTGCACAAGGTAGATAAATTAGTTTATTTGACAATGTAGGAAAAGTTTTAAAACAACATTAAACATGATCCCACCTTGAAAGTTTTCAATTGTTTATGTCTCAAAAGAATCCCTAAAGATGTGAACAATGAAGGTAAGTATAGTGCTAGTAGGAAAGAGCTCAAAAGTGCAAACATCACCAACTTTCAAGTTGTTGTCTTCTGCAAATGTCTTCCATTCACTTGAGTACATTTCAAATTTTTCTCCTTTTCTATTGCCTTTCCTAATTAGGTACCTTGCAGCCCAAACTCTCCCATTTAACAACCTAAGATGAATATCTCCTTGCTTTTTGCCTAAACCTAATAAGTGTCTTTTACCAAATACATTGTGAGTGTAAAAGTATAGTTTTTCAAATGAATTTAATTCATATACATTGTTAATGTAAAGATTTTTTTACATAATCAATCGATCATAATTGTTAAATTTTTAAAAATATTTGACTTTAATCATAACTATTTCAAAAGTCACATCTATGATTGACTGCTTTGTTGATAGTGTAAAACATTTTACACCGTTGACAAACTCTTTCCAAATTACGAATAAATATGAACATTAAACTTTTCAATAAGTAGTTTCAAATATTTTTCAAAACAAAAATAGTTTCCATTTTTTATTATGTAAAGACCCAAAATAAAAAGGATAAAAAAAATGTTTGTAATCCTTACTCCTTACAACGTACCACAAATCTAAGCTAGTACATATAAAATTGTTTGGACGAGATTTTGACAAAAAGATTTTTGCAGGGACCAAACATATTTAACTAAAAATAAATTCTATGGACCCTAATTAATGGGTAAAATTTCGTCATTATTATTGTTGTTTTTCAAAGACAAATCGTTTGGGAGAACCCTGGTTTGATTTCAAGGTGGAACACTTATTGGCCAGGCTGTACTTACCTCACGGCCGAACTGCAGATTACCAGGGGCCCCTTCCCCTAAAAACTGGAGGGTTAACACCCAAAAAAGAAATGACCCTCATCCATTAAAAAAGGTTATGACCTTCAAACAAAATCTTTGTTTGCAAGTTTTTTCTACGTTACCCCTTGATGAATTGAGGGTAATTTACACATTTTAGGGAAAAAAACCTATTTTCTTCATTTTTTTCTTCTTCTTATGATCAATTATCATTTACATCTTAAAAACATCAAACTTCTTTGTCTCCTTCATTTAAGATGTGATTTACATCTCTTTCATTCCAAAATCGAATTGTATCTGTCATGAGGGTTAAATTACTCCCAATTCATGAAGAAAAAATGTAGGCTCACCGATATGGTTTTTTCTTACTATCAATTACAATTTTCATCTAAAGAACATCAAACTTCTTTATTTCTTTTATTCAACATGCGATATCTATTTACTTCGTTCCAAAATTGAATCTTATTTGTGATTAGGGGTAAATTACCCCTTATTCATCCAGGGGTAAGGTAGGTTTTTTCTACGTTACCCCTCGATGAACCTTGCAGCTTACCAGATTACAAGCAGCATCAATGTATGATGGACGCATGACAGCAATAAAGGATGGATTACAGGTTCTCATAGAGTTTGCTCCGTCAAAGGTTGTAACTTTCTTTGCAATAGCCAATTGCTTTCCTACAAAATTTAAGCACTCTAAGCCATAATTTCATTGATCTATTCTAAAATTGAAATATAATGAACAAGTTGCATGTGAAAGTATGCATGATTCATGAGACATTGAAAACACAAATTCTTATACCTTTACACTTTTTGTCAATATGATTCAAAGCTGCTACCTTTTCCAATTTCCCAACTTCAACACAGCTATTGCTTCCAATTTCACATGGTTGATTAAATTCTATTGACAAGTTAGTTTTTCTCTTTTTACTTGCTATATAATCTTCCAAATCTTCATCATTCGGAGGTTTATTGCCTAGATCGTTGGATACCCTTTTGGCTCCAACTCTTTGGAAAGGGTATTTTATCTCTAAGGCACTCTTATCGAAGACGTGCACATGAAAATGGGAAGTTCTTCCATATTTGAAAATCAGAAGATGGCCCTGAGATAAAGAATGATACTTAACAAATTCTTTCCAACCCTTTTGAAACCATATTTTTCCATCACTTTTTACCAAATCTAATTTCCACTTTGCACCACTTGGAGTCTTTAGATATATAGCATTTGATAAACCTTCTCCATATTTCTCCACAAACTTTCTTGGGATCATCTGCAAATTAATTATAAACCATATTAATATAATAAAATGCATGATATGGCCTAGCTATAAGGGAAACAAATATATAAACAAACAACATAAATTATATGCACAACATAAATTCTTCAAGCGCATAGAGAAATATAAGGGGGAAAAAGGTAAATGAGTGGAAGCTTAGAAGGTTTCCTTGATGAAGGCTTTGATCACATATGATCTTGAAAAAATGGGTTGGAGGAAATTCATTAGCCATGATCAAGCTAAAAACTCAAATGATCTTGAAAATATGGGTTACATGAAGATAAATGGATTTGATCTTTTATCAGTTTTTGATTTAAAATAAACTTCTTCGTTACTCAAATGTTCAATGTGCACGTGTCTGTTTCTACTTGTTAATTTCCTTTTCTAATACTTCTTTTCCACTCAAGTGTTTACAAATGGACATGGGTTCTAGGCATATAATTGTAGAGAAATGATAATTGTACGTGACAATATTTAGACAACTTTTTTCGCTCATATTCACATGTTATTATCCTTTCTGTTCTTTTTTATTTTTTTAATTGTTTTTGATCAATAAAAAGAGAAAAAAAAAACTCTCAAAAGTTGTTATCAATTAATTGTACAAATATTATTACTTTAATTATGAATTGTGTTATTTGACACAAAAGTTCTACTTCCTCCGTCTCAAAATAATAGTCGTTTAGGGTTTGTGCAAATTTTTTAAAGAAATGATTAATTGTGTTAATTTCAATAATACAACTAATATTGTTTACTAAAATATATGTATTAATTGTAGTTAGTGAAGTAGTTACGTTTTATGCAATTCAATAAACAATGATATAATAGTAGAAGAAAATAATGAATGTTGCATTGATTCTATATTTAGCAATTTATTTGTCTCAATATAATTGTGACTTAAGAATACTAATACAACATTATTATTTTTTTCCCCACTAAAATATCCATATTTATTGAATTTCACTCGACTGAACTATTTAACTAACTGCAATTAATAAGAATGTTTTAATAAATTATATCAATTTTACCATTAAAATCAACTCAACTATTCATTTTTTAAGAACCGCGCACGACTCTACAATGACTATTAAAATGAGACAGTGGGAGGAGATGGTTAATGCTATATTAATACATATTAAAACAATAGTATCTATTAAACGCATACATATTAATGGATTTTTATGGTAAATATGTTCAAAGAGAAAAAATTATGATAAATATGTACAGTTGAGATATGCGTAATAAATAGGATCATTGAATGATATATTATCTCCTTATTTATATTATCTTTATTTCATTGTAAATATCTCTTATGTGACTAGGTGAGATTTACTCCATATGATCATGAGATTTACTTTGTACATATTCTTATTATAAATACAAAAAGGTGAGAGCTAATCTCTGAAGTAATTTAGCACCAAAAAAACCTTGTTCTCAACTTGGAACCAGAGCTCACGATCAGTGGGCCTGAGAGTAAAAGCCTAAAATCTCAAAACCCTAGTCGTGAAGTCAGAAACCTAGTTGTCCGGTTGGTTGATTTATACCACTGGCTCTAGGTATCACACCACATCTGATATTAAATCCTTCTTTCACTGAGTTTGGTCGGTAGGTTCCACGTTTCCGCTATTTTTTCTATGTTTTGGTGATTTGTGAACAGTTTTTTGCACTGTTCTAAATTTGTCCTTGGTCCGATTTACACTAAAGTGTTGTCAAAGATGACTTCTACATCAGATAAGGATGAATCCTCTGTTAAGAGTCATGTGTCCTATGTTTTCTCCAGCAACACCTCTATAATGTCGGAGAAACTAAATGGTGATCATTATCTCAATTGGTCGGCTACCATTAACATGTGGGTTCTTGGACAGAAGCTCTCAAATCACCTCACTAAAAAGTCCTCCAAAATTTAAAAAGATCTGCGTGATGAATAGGAGCAAGCTTATTGTCAATTAGTCTCTCTTTTGTGGCAAACCATTGAGCCCTCCTTGCTAGTCCATTATCGCTCGTAAACCACTTGTTATGATATTTGGCAGAAAGTTAATAATGTCTATTTTAATGATATCCAACGTCATTATGGTGTGATTCATAATCTAGCCACCTTGCAGATGACAGAAGATAACATCTAGACTTATGCTAATAAAGCTCAGTCAGCTGTAATTGGGTTCAAGCTCCTTGTGACCGATAACGACCCAAAGAAGATGCTTGAGAAATTGGATAATGTTTGCATGGTTTATGTCCTTCACGGTCTTCATGAAAAGTATGAGTCAGTTAGGAGCAACATTCTTTCTGCATCAGATATTCCCTTGGAAGAGGATCTCATCAGGTACCTCATACGCCTTCCTGATCTGAAAGGATCAGGCAGGAACGAGTCTGAAACCGACATGGAATTCTATGCTTTAGTTTCAAATTTTGCAGGTCTTGGAGGTCGCGGCCGTGGTCGTAGGGGAGACCGAGGAGGTTGTGGTGGTGGTCGTCCTCAATGTACTTATTGTAAACGCTTTGGTCATTATAAAGATTAGTGTTACTCCATTATTGGCTTCCAATAAAAATCGGTGAATGTGGCTTAGTCTATTGATAATGGAAACACCAAAAACAATGTCATATCTGATGAGGAGTACAAGACATAATTGCAGTTTAAGGCTTCACAAGCCTCATCATTGACAAAAATTTCTTACACTGGTAAATCTATGGTCTGTCTCTCCCGATCATCATCTATTGGCCCTTGGATTTTGGACTCTGGAGCTTCTGATCATGTGGTTGGTAATCCATCTCTTTTATAAAAAATAACCCAACCTATAATCCCTCATCATATCATTGTTGCAGACGGCTCTAAAGCTAAAACAGGTGGTGTGAGTCAAGCCACTCCTCTCCCATCTTTAATTCTTGACTATGTTCTTTTGGTTTCCAACTGTCCGTTCAATTTGATTTTTCTAGCCGTTTGACCAAGAGTTAATTGCTCTATAAATTTCGCTTCTGATTCTTTTGTTATACAGGATCGGAGTACGAAGCAAATGATTGGTACAGGCTATGAGTCACATGGACTTTACTACCTTCAGTTTTCATCTACAATTGCATTCTCATCTACCACAAAATCTCCAAGTATTCTTCATCTTCGTTTAGGTCATCCAAGTCTCAAAAAGTTCAAAGTTATGGTTATGATATACATATATTTTTAATTTATTATTTAATGGTTAATATTTCTCACTTCAGATGAGTCCTTTAAAATATAACATCCAAGAAGTTAATATTAGAGGAAGAAGCATAACATTCATTCAAACAAAGAGCATATATCATCAAATAAGTCTATAAATTGAAAATAGTAATTTGGGAAGTTGAATTTCCTAGTAGTGTTTTCATTTGTCAGTATTCCTTAAACATTTATAGAACCAACTCTTTAGTGGTGGTGGTGAATTGGTAGTAGTGATGATATATCCATCCCTTTCAATATCCTTGAGTAGCTTCTCCTTTCATACGGGAAGAATCTGCATAAGATCAAATATTAAATTTAACATTTGTATATGAGTAAAATAAATAAGATGAAATGAAAATTAAATCAATTGATCCTACTTTGAAATGTTAAACAATTTGTGTTGTCATTGTCTGTCTCTCTAAAGATATGAACAATGAAGGTAAGTATAGTGCTAGAGATGAGCTCGAATTTGCAAACATCACCAACTTTCAAGTTATTGTCCTTTGCAAATGCCTTCCATCCAGTTGTGAGTTCAAATTTTAGACCTTTAGCGCACATCCTGATAGAGTACGTAGCAGACCAAACTCTCCCATTCAACACCTGAAGTTGAATATCTCCTCTCTTCTTGTTCAAATCAAAGTGTGTCTTACAAAACAAGGATGGTATATTCTGCCAAACAATAGAAAATGCAAATGTTGATGAATGAAACAAGGATTTTATCATGATGTTATTTTGCTAGATTATTTTCTATAATATTTTAATTAATTAACATCTATGCGATGATCATCTTTAACTGCATAATTGTGTAAATCAATTTCACCGTGACAATTGGCCATAATGTGGCACTGACACGGAAATCACACACAACACTTCAGCAAGTGTAATATTTTGAATAATTAAATAAACTAAATGTAATCACATGTGTCAATATCAGACACGGACATGTGTCTAACAACGAACACACCTTCGATCATAAGTGTTGATGTTAAAAAGATCATATCTAGTGGAAAAAACCTTTTTATTGTTCTTGGCTTCTAACTTAAGTTCTACAAGCCAAATGTTTCTTTGCAGCTTACCGGAAGAAAGTGGTGTTCAACGTATGATGCACCCATGACAACAACAAAGGATGGATTAGAGATTTTGAAAGACTCTGCTCTTTCAAGAGTTGTAATTTTCTCAACAGTTGTAATCACTTGTTTTCCTGCAAAATTGGAACATTTTAAGGCACATATTTGACGATAATATTCGAGGTTAATTGCTAAAAATTTAAACATGGTAAAATGCATGCCAACTAGACTTAACATGAGATGCAAATTAATTAAAGTTACTCTAATAGTTGTTTTACAACTGTTCAGATTGAATTTGAACTCCATACCTTAAAAGTCCAGAAAATAAAAATGATAATATATGATATGAAGAGAACAAAAACTATTAAATTTATGTTAACGTGAAGCTTTACTGACACAATGAAGAAGACATAAAATCGTGTACCTTTGGACATTCTATCAATTTGATGCACATCGACCTTCTGTGATTTTCCATGTTTTACACAACTACTGCTTCCAATTTCACATTGTTGATGAAATTCAAAGGAGGAGTTATCTTTCCTCTTTTGAGCTGCTCTACGATTTTCACCATTCGGAGGTTTATTTCCTTGACCATTGGAGACCTTCTTAGCTTCAACTCTTTTGATAGAGTAGTTTATCTCCAAGGCATTCTTTTCAAAAATACGTACCTCAAATTTGGAAGTTTTTTCATATCTGAAAAGCAGAAGATGGCCATGAGCTAGAGGATGATACTCTGCAAATTCTTTCCAACCCTTCTCAAACCATATCTTGCCATCACTTTTTACCAAATTTAATTTCCATTTTGCACCATTTGGAGTCTCTACACATATAGCTTTTGGTAGACCTTTTCCATATTTTTCCACAAACTTTCTTGGCATCATCTGTCAATTAATTACACCAAATTAATATGAATTATATAACTCATCAAATTATTTTACATTACTTTAGGAACTACTGGCAGCTCCACACAAACTCCCCTAGCCAAATGGGACAAATTGACAGAAACCGTTCATAGCCTAAAAAACACCAGTTTGGGTTTGGCTAAGCCCAAATTTTTAACAAGTAATCTATTATATTTTTTCAAAAAGAAAAAAAAAAAAAATAATGTTCCTCTCTTGGCCCCAGATATCTCTAAGCCCCCTAAATACTCATCAGGTAGTTATCTACCGGATTATGTTTATTATAGGAGTTATTTATTTGTATTAGGGGCCTTAGAGATATCTCCGGGGCCTAAAAAGAAACGTTCTTAAAAGAAGCATAAAATAAAGCCGAGTGAACCAACCGGACTGGCAAAAATGAATCAATTGTTCTGTAATTTAGGAGTGCAGTCCATTAGGTTTGACCAAAATTGACAGCTCTATTTCATTTACAACTAAAACTAAGTTTAACTCTAAATTTGAAATTACTGGTTTTGCTGTTAGAAGAGAGGTTGAAAGACTAATATGATCAGGTAAGGTAGGATGTCACATTTATAATATGGCATCATAAGGTGTTCTTGTGACATGATAAAGTTTGCACTATCCTCTCGTATTTCTTCAAGCCAAATACAAATAACATCATGTTATAAGATATACAAACATAAATAACATGCTCTTTATAAAAATAAAATTAAAGATAAACAACAACAACAACAAAGAATCTAAAGGCTTACAAGCTTTTCTTGGAGAAGGTTTTGAGTAAGTATGATCTTGAAAAAGTGGATTGGCTTCACCTCAGCAATTTCACTAGCCATGATCTTTCCTAATATAAAAGCATAAAATCTCACGAATGAGTCAGTACTGTTTGCAAATACTAATGAACTTTAGATGCCAAGAGGAATAACTAAACTACGACTTTGCATATTCCATATTAATAGGAAGATTGGTTTGCTTGCTCAAAAAAAGGAAGATTAGTTTGTTTTATTTCATTTTTCTACTGGAACTAATTTCAAGGCTTCTTGAAAGCTCGAAGCTTCTTGGAACAAATAGCAGAAAATCATTTATTTATTAAAAAAAACAAAACGAATACAAGATCAATGTCCATAATGACCTAATTTAAGGGTTTCTGGTTTAGGTTTTGTTCGTTTATTTGTCCCTTAATTTATTCATATTGGTCCCCTAAATTTAATTTCTCCAACAAACAATCCAAAAACGGAGAGAAGATAGAACATATAAACAAACCTTAGCTTGATTCGTGTTTCACATCAACATTCCGCTTGCGATTCTGATTCCTTCTTACCTTCGCTTTTGTTCTTCTGTTCCTTCGTATTCCCTTCTCTCTCTATTCGTTCCTCCTTTCAATCGTATTCCCTTCCATCTCATTTGATGTGAAAACGATAAAGAAAGCCACTGGTATGCTACGTCTGATTAACTTAACGTTCTTTTAACACAAAGCAACAGAATCATACTTATTCTAAAAGCTTATTAGGTCAAGAAAATGCGTAACTTTAATAGCTTTGGTATTTTTCCTCCCAGCATGTAACTTAAGTGTGTTAAATAAGTTATCACTAGACCACCGACCCATGCGTCGCACGGGTCGTATTAACTATAATATATCTATACTATATATATAAAAAAAAACTACCCCTTTCAGCACACCTTTGGGTTGGACTTTTCTTTTCCAACGAGAAAACTTACGCACAATTCCTTATCAATTATAAAATAACACGTGGATTACTAATCCATGTCACTACTAATCTTCCCTGTTAACCCTCTTTTATTACTTCCACAAAAAACAGTATTTCCATATTGTTTTATTATTTTATTAATATAACTTACTCTTCCTTACCCTTTGATCAATTGTAATAAACATGAGCAAAAAATAATGATAAAGATTGGACTTTAAATCCTCTAAAAAAATATTAGTAACAAACGTGAGCAAAAAAAAATGTTAAGGATTGGACTTTAAATCCTCTAAAAAAAAGATTAGGGACAAACGTGAGCAAAAATATTGTTAAAGATTGGACTTTAAATCCTCTAAAAAAAGAAGTTTCTCAACCAATTTTTTCAAGAGATTAGGGTCAATTATATGTAGCTTTATCAAGAGGAGTTTCTCAAAATTCAACAAAAGTTCTCATTAAAGAAGGGAAAATAGAAGGACAAGATAGAGACTTTACGAAAAATGTAGTTTTTAAAGATATTCTTTTATCGCAATCATGGCAATGTTTCTTTTACATAACATGTCATTTATACATTTATTTATGATGTTTCTTTTATACAACACACATTTATGTTAGAGCAAATTGTATTTACCTCCCCTAAGGTTTTATTAAATGACATTCACACCCCCTCTAGTTTGAAACAAACACTCACCTCCCCTCATGCTTCACTCTATTAATCGCCGTTTAAAATTTTCCATCTTCAATACCTCTAAAATTCAAACCCATTTTCTCAGTTTCAACTGCTTCTTCATCTCTCTCTACACTTGAACTTAATCCATTATATTTCTCCACGTCAAAGAATCGTAACATGAGAAGATGAAAGAATATTGCATTTTAAATTGGTATATTCATAAATGAATTAGTGAAAAAACACGATACACCAATTAACAGAAAAAATTGTTTTAGAGGAATTTAGCTATAGATGCCTTGACTTTATAAATAGGCAGGTTCAAATTTCTTTAATCTCGCATACTATCTCCTTACCACCATACAATTCCTACCAAATCTCATTAAATTTCAGATGCAAGGGTAATTCAATTTTTTGGATTGAAGATATGGGTTAATTTAAACTTTAGAAAAAATATAAACATAAATGGAAAATGAAAAGTTGCAACGATGATTATAGAAGAAGAAACAAGTTTAGAATATTCACTCCCCATATACTTTATCATTGAATAAAACAATGGGGGTTTCAATTGAAAAGAAGAAACAACAATGATAATGTTTTAGACTTTTGGTTTTAACGGAAACAAAACGGTGTTAAAGTGGGAGGTATCTCAATGTCAATTACAAACATAAATAAAGGAGGTAAATGTCTATTTAAAAACAAGAGGGGGTGTGAGTGTATTTTAAAGAAACCTCAAGGGAGGTGAGTGCAATTTCCCCTTTATGTTATGATGTTACTAATTACTATTAGAATAAACAATAAATGATCATTATTTTACATTAATTTTATATGCATGCAAACTAAAATATGTTGAGTTCAAAAATAATTGTTATATGCCTTGACAATATTTTGTTTATAAATCAATATATCAATAATTTCCATGATATTTAAAAATTTAAATCAAAATTATACAAACAAACATAATAAAATAATCACGTGCCCGTCTTTCCGCTAGTAAGAATAAAGTATATCAAATGAAATGGTTGATGTTATATAATAGAATTTTTTTTCTAGTAGTTGTATAATACAATTAAATTAAATACATTTTAATCATAAATTATGAAATACTTTTATATACACCATATTTGAAGTTACATTAAAATTTTCATCATTATTTATTATCAATATCTTCAACCTTGTTAAAAAACTCTTGAAATTACAACATAGACGTCCACATATATATTCCAACATGTTTTTCACCTCTTGAATTAACTCTTATACTTCTCTCTTGACCTTAGATCCGCGTGATGCTATCCAATTTTTCACGTTAAAATAGAACGGCATATATTATGGATATTAACTAAAATTTAAGTATAATTAAATATGCCATCGAATTTTCACTTTAAAATAGGATCGAGAGATTAGTATACTTAAGACTCACTTTGTCACCTTTTGAAGTAACTCTTGTACTCCTCTCATGACCTTATTTGCATCTTAACTTAAAAACAAACCTGTGACAAAGATACTTGTATAAATTAAATCAATGTAAATTAGTATGATAGATAAGACTCACATTGTGACTTCTCTTCCAATATCAACCAAGGTTAGCCCTTTCCTTGTTTTGATACCTTGTATTAGATGATACAAATAGTGATTTAGTAACCGAATATACCTTTAATACCATTTAATTTATGAGATAAACCATTCTTCAATCACACATTCATAGGCAAGCATCCACAATGAGTAATCACATTGTATTCATAATTTTTTTTATCTAGTTCACCGTGTTTTGATAGATTTCGATAAAGCAGAATAAAAGAAAACCATTGCATTGAGGAGCTTAAAACCCGAGTCCACTTTGTAGGCTTCATTTTGACTGCATAACATCGAAAGTAAATGAGATGATCATATACTTTCAATCAAATTCTTCTTTAAAAAAATCTAATTATAAATAAACTTGTCATTTTTGTAAATAACAGAGCTGCATACTTATTTATAAAAAAAAGTGAGTCTTTATTATAGTATTAAGATTCATGAAATGAATAAAAAATAAAGGGAAATTACATTAACCTCCCCCGAGGTTTGCTTAAAAAACACATAAACCCCCTCTAGTTTAAAAATGAGCACTAACCTCCCTTACTTATTTCTATAATTGACACATACCTCCCTTATAAGTTAACACTGTTAGTCTCTTCTTAACGGAAGTTTGAATAACTCGGAGTGCTCCTTCTTCTACGGTAAGCATACATAAATCCTTAGAGGTTCAAGACTGCAATTTGCAGTAAGGATTTGTTTCCTCCATAAAATTAGATTGTAGTTTTTATGTTTGAAAAAGCTACAAGTATCATAATACAGAGAACGATTATTTATCTTTCAAAATCAATGTGAATGGATAGCGTATATATGCTTTTTATTATGGATGAGGGAATTGTTGATTATCTGCTGCACCAAAATTCATTATCCCCAAAATTCATTATTTATCTTTTAAAATTCATCATTTGCCGCACTAAAATTGTTCTATAGGTGCAAATAAAAAACAAACAAAAATCGACACAACCTTGTTACATTATCCCCAATTATCAGTAACCAATTCCTTACAAATCAGATATATGAAAAAGAATCCATGATACTATATAATCCTTGCTCAGAATAAGAATCTCAACATTGTAAAAGTTCAGCAACATCGCTTCACTCCATAAATTAGAATGTTGAAAAAGGAGGAGATGAGTGTCAGCGGAGAACTGGGAGTAAAGTGAATATTGAAGCACAATAATCACAGTAAAGCAGAATTGTGCCATGGTGCAAGAACATTAGAATTGTTAATAAAGAAATTAGGAAAATTGATGTCTAATTAGACGGTGTTAAGCGTTAATTCATAGAGGGGAGGTGAGTGTTTTTATCAAAATAGAGGGGGTCTATATGTTGTTTAAGAAAACTTTAGGGGAGGTTAGTGTAATTTCCCCAAAATAAAACAGTTATTCACATCCCAAACAATTTGTGAGTCATATTATTAGATTCTTTGGCAGAACCTAGCCTATGAAATCATTTATAACTCAACCTACCTACCAAAAACTCATTTATGGTTGATGACGATTGACTATGTAGTTTACGAAGTCGATTATCGAATCTACCTTTCAAGGATAAAAATATTATTGCATACAAATTTTATTTTATAAAAAGGGCTTTCAAAGACTGGATGAATATAGTTAAAAAATGCATAGCATGAAAGTGGTTGAATATTACTCCCTCCGTCCCAAAATGTATGATGTTTTGGACATTTCACACATTAAGAAATGCAATTAATATCGTGTGGAAAAGAGATATTATGAATTGTTTTACAAAATTGTCCTTAATAAATAATATGGGAAAGATAAATGAAAGAATTGAAAGAAGAGAGAGTAATAAATAGTTAATGTTATAATAGGAAAAGTAACATTAATGTTGCATTGGTATTGTAAAGCGACATATAATTTGGGAATTTTTTTTTCCCTAAAGCGACATACAATTTGGGACAGAGGGAGTATTACATTCAAACAAAAAATAAAAAGGAGTTGGGCATTAGCAAGTATGGAAATATTTGAAAGGTTAGACGTTCTACTATATATTTAATAATTTTGGATGAGTAGAATTTCATCAATGGTTACATCAGTCATCAACCCAATAAATGTTACAAAATGCTTGGAGAGCAAACTGATATATCTAAAGCACTTCTCTAATCTAAATTAAACATTTCATTCATTTAGTTCATTAAACACAATTACAAATCAAATATAAATATCCATTCAAAAAAATTGCAAGTTTGTAAAACCAACTCTTCATTGTTTTCTCCATTTAGCAGTTTCATGTGAAAATGGTAAAACAAATTAGATTGTAAACATCCAAAATCTTGCACTTCAATTATCCTTTTCTTAAAACCTCAAAATTTAATGTCTTCTGCACTATCTATAGATGATAGATGTTGTAGTGGCTGCTGTCCAATACTCAGCTGCTCTCGTCCTGCCAACAAATTACATATCTTGAAATTATTTACTTCCTCCGTTTCTAAATATAAGCAAAATTTGCGTTCATTCATTTAATGATGTATGTGGTTCATAATATGGACCACATACATCATTAAATGAATAAACCAAAAAAAGTAAATTTTGCTTGGAGTAATACAACTGTAACAATCAAAGATAAGAGGCCAAACCACAACTACATATCATTATGGAATTCCAAAAAGGCAGTAGAAAGAAAACACACAATTTTGCCAGCTACTTGTTTACTCTGATAATAAAATATAGGTTAGTACTTCTTCATCATATTCATTCTTATCATGGTTACATTTTCAGTTTGTCACCTCACCAGCTGATATTAATCCCTTGCTGCAGTAGTAGCATCAATAGACTTAAGCCACTAGACGATGACAACGTCTGAACATATAGGTGACAAAAACACCGAAAGTGAGTTTATTTGACTTGACACACTACAACAAAATATGGAAAATATAGCGCTCCTTTAATAGCGCTTTTAAC
>Ga0315913_1002345_pt1 | contig 22147 bp, 12 predicted proteins | sample MpolsnodulesMG_FD_207736 | JGI IMG/M metagenome (GOLD analysis project Ga0315913, IMG submission 207736) | Medicago polymorpha root nodule microbial communities from Los Angeles, California, United States - small nodules | ecosystem: Host-associated > Plants > Roots > Nodule | place: USA... | reverse complement strand
GCGTAAGGGTAAATATGGAATTTCACTTGGGAATGAGCGAAACCATTTGGGTAAAAAGAAGAATTCATTCCTGGAAAGGAGCACCGGTACATTCACGATGAGCTCAACTCATTCAGTATTTTCGAGCCCAATAGATCTTAGTTGGGTCCTATATGTTTTCCACCTATCCATCTCTCGCGTGCCCTATTTGTTTTACGAGAATGCTCATGTGATTTTCGGATTTTATAATCTGAATTGAGTTTTTCTTTTGTTATAGGGTGAAAGTAATGATTTTTTCATCGAATTTTATAATCCGAAAACCTCAAAAAAATAGGGTTGTTCCTTGCTTTTTTAAGATTATAGAATCTGAACACCCCTACACACCTTTTTCCAAGGGAAAACAGTTCGGATTATATAATCCAAATTGTATCAGCATAAATTATGAATATGTTTGTAACATGGATAACCAGTTTAAGGACTATATTAATCTTCATAACTCGTATGCTTCTGTTTTAAATCATTGTTAGTTGTTCTAAATCAAAAATCTGGTTTTTGGTACTTAATCATATTGCTCCAAAACATCCCTAGATAATAGAAGAAGAAAAAATTAAGGATCAAGACTCTCTTAAAAGAGACTTCTTGCGGTGCTCCGTCCCTTAAAATATAAAATTCTATCGTTTAGACCCATTTTTCATTTTTTTAAAATTTTACATATTCTCAGACATGTTTCATATTGTTTTTTACTTTATTTTTTACTCCCTTAGAAGTGATTTTATTTGACATGTTTGATTATTTTTTACTTTTTTTTTTTGTTTTTAAAAACAAAATTAAAAATTGTTGAAATGGGAGATGTCCAGATTGTTGGTTATGTATAAACATATTTCGGATTATATAATTCGAACACATTCAAACTGTGTTCGGATTTTATAATCCAAAATCTCATGGACATTTTTGTAAAAATTATAGTGCGGGTGAGAAGTAAATATGGTGAAAAAAGTAATAGTCGAGAATTAAATGTTATTCCCTCCGTTCCTTTTTAGACTGAAGTTCTTATGATCATTGTCCACGCTCCAAATCTCTTATTCTTGCCAAAACTCCATGTCTATGCTTTGAGTTGCAATGTAGAAGGAGAAATTTTAATATGGTCACATGACCAAATTAAAAGTGTTTGGTCACATACACATAAAGAAATATTTTTTTAATAGTAAAGAGGAAATTGATAAAAAAAAATGATTGAATATTTTAAGGACCATCTTTTTATGTATGTGTGTCCAAACACAATTGATTTGATCTTGTGACCATTGAAGAATACCTCATGTAGAAGTCCTATTCTGATATTTAATTTGACTTTCACATTTTTATCTTATCATATATTCATTCTAAGTAAAAAAACTATTAACTATTGCTTTGATACCATTCTAAAAATTTCTTTTAATTATATTGAGAACCTGTTATGACATTGATACCATATGTATAAAGATGGTCTTATGCATTGCACGCTTCTTGCAATTTCGACTTGGGGAGTAACTGTTTCAAACCAAAAACCGAATGATTATTTTGATTGTTAATAAGATAAGTTTTCTCTCAAGTGTTGATTACTCTATTATGTTAAACTAGACCTTGCACCCGTGCTGCCGCACGAGTCATATTTATTTAAACATAACATTCAAATATATAGAAAATAATGTGCTTATGATGCGAAATACAATGCAAATAATAAAATTACATTAAAAAAGTGGTTCATGTTGGTACATTGTAGAAAATTTCCTTAAATTTTTTTCATTTATGTAATATAAATTTCTAAAGACTATAGTAATCAATTTGGTTGATAAAAAAGAATGAATCACTAAATCTATTTCAGATTCATTTCACCTGCCAAACGGTGTAGTAATATCATGGGCTTACGTAGCCTTTATCTTCTTTTTTTTTATAATGGCAAATATTATTGAAACCGAAACTCTTGGCAAGACGCAAAGAGGTGGAGAAAAATAAATACAAAGATGCCGCATATAGGCGTAACATCCAACCCAAAAAAAACTCCGCAAAAACCAGCTTAAGCTATGACTATGAAATATAAATACAACCATCAAAAGAGTTCAGCCTCATAGCTATGCCCTCAACAGACCCAGCAGGCAACCGCAAACCAGTAAAAAAAAACAGCAGCAAGGGCTGCTACACAACCCACTGCAGAACCGCACCAGAAAAACACAATGCAGCAACACCAGAACGCCCAGCAACAGCAGTTGCATAACCGCACCAGAAACAGAACACAGGCCAGAAAAAACGCCTCAAAAAACCAGCCAAGAAGACCTTACCTCCTCAAACATTCCTCCGGACACCACTGCCATTCGTAAAACATACATACCGAGGTATCTTCTCTACCCAACAACCACCTCCAAGATAGAACTTGGATCTCTTCTAATAGCTATACTGATTTGATAAACATATTGCTATATCTTATTAATTTATGTGTGTATAACTTACCTACAGTTCAAAAGTTGACAAAAACTAAATTATGTAAACTAAATGGTATAAAGTAAATTATACCAAGACCTTCAACAAAAGAAGTTATATGCTGCCAAATAAATTATATGTCATCAAACCTGCACAAAGAGAAAAGTTTGAGCATAAGACATTTTTCTATAAATTTATTTTTTCTGTTGTATATTTTAACAATAAAGGATATATGAACATAAAAAATAAAAAAACAGCTTCTATTAATTTCAAACTTAAAATAACACTTAAACAGAAATTGGAGGTCCAAACATAATACAAAAGAAATAAATTATATGCAAACAAAGGATTCACAAAAACAAAGTATGTCTTATAATAAGACAATATCACTTACATTCACTGAGCAAAGAATGCACTTTAAATATCACATTCAAATAAGTACTTCAAATAAGAATGAGAATAAGAATGTTGTACCAAAAAAATAAAAAATAAGAATGAGACTTGCCTCAAGTAAGTTCTTGTGATTTTTTTATCGAACAATTAGAATGTAAAGAAGATTTCATCAAACTGAATGACTCATAGTTGATACTAAATTTCAAAAACCTAAAAATATCACATCCGATTTCTCCAATTTTGAAACCCATTCTATGGCTGATTCCAGTACAGGTTTGACTACTACTTCATACACCTCGTCCAAATTTGTATACGGTCACTCTATCAAACACAAATCAAATCGAAATTCTAACATCAACATTAACAAAATCTACACCAGATTTATCACCAATTTTATAGTGAAAACCTAGAATAAGACCAGATGTAATCCTTTCATCCCCTATCAGCTTTGAATAAATTGCTTCCTGATTCAGACAGCTCCTGCAAACATCCTTTAATTTTACTATCCAAAAACCAAAACAAACAAAAGCAAAAGAGTCACATTGGTAGGTTGCAACTAAACAAATTCTAAAAACAGTGATATACAACCTGTTAAAACAAAAGAGATTCTGCAGCAACAAATGCATCCACCATTCTTGAAGTGTTTATGTCAAAATACATAGCTTTAACATTCTTAGCAATAAAACCACATAAACATTATATAAGTATTTGTGTAAATCATTTTGGCGGATCCTTCCTACCATATTGCCCAGCAAGGTCCTGATTATACTATGTATCCTCTTCCTCGTTACTTGTCTATAGGTAAGAAATAATGAAATTAATATCTCATGATAATTTGCTTATAAATAAATCTATGATTTTATGAAGCTGATACCTTAATGGTTCATGAAGAACCATAAACCACTTAATCACATCAATGTCTTCAATGGTCCGCTTGACAGAACGAACTACAAATTCCCGCATTCGTCAACCATCCTAGAACGGTTGTTCCACTATCCAATTGGAGCTGAGAAAACCCAATGTAGGCAAGGACCTACAATATACAAAATTATATAAGTATGTTATAGAGTAGTCAAAGTAAATGAAATTATTGTGAAGTGTATGTGAACTGTCTATGATACTTAACATACACCAACGCGATTTCATTCCCTCTTCTTGTTTTCACCTTCACTACATCCACGTTTTCCTTCATCGGAACTTCCGGAATCGAAAGCTTTGTCGCAGTGAAGGACTGTTTGCGGCGGTGGTGGTGGATTTAGATACACTCACAGAAAGTGAACTTTGCAGCTATTGAGGAAGTTACTCTGCCCATGGGGAGGCTGATTCATAGAGACGGCGAAAAATCCTTGACACGGTGGTCGTAGCTTCTCACCCGCTTCACCGAATCATCTTCCTTCTTCGCAGCTTCTGAAATCACTTGATCTCCTTTGCATCAATTTCGTCACGTTGCTCGGCCGTATCAAAGTTTTTTGCGAATCATACCCATGAGAGAGAGAGAGAGGGGGGTGGGGGGGGCTGTTAACAATTGGAATCTAGGTAAAATGAGAGATGGAGAGAGAGGAACATATGAGAAAGAGACTGCCTGGTGTGTATTGAGCAGTGTACTTAATACCTAGGGAAGATGAGAAAGAGACTATGTATTGGAAGATGAATATGAAGACTCTGTACTTAATACCTATTGAAGAGAGTGTGAGCAATAATGTTCATTTAATAGGTAAAGGAAGGGTTAACCGAGCAAGGTTACAGTGAAACGAATTTGAATTTTGAAAATGTCATTAAATGAGTTAACAAAGCAGATTTCTCGCTCACAAATTAGGTTTAGGGTTGTGCAAAGTTGTTTACATTATACAGTAAGATTAGATAATAAGGATAAGGATAAGGATATGCATGCCTATAAGAAATTCTTTACCTTCCAAGTCTTCTCTATAAATCTGCCATGCCTAACAGCCATGTCTTTCTTAAATAAATAAAAAAACAACCATGCCTTGCAAACAATAATTACTGAAACCATTGGATTGTATGCTCTACAAAACAAAAAAGCATATGCAACTACCTCAATTGTCCATAATTAATTTTATCCAAAGAAGTCATTAAAACATGTGTTTCCTTAAAGAGAGGATTACAACTACAAGTATCCTACGTGATCCTATTCCTACATGATCCTATAAATCTAAGTCTTGCATGTTTTTTTTTGTTGAAGACCATAACCTAAGCCTATTCATTTATTAAGTTACTTCCTAAAAGCACCTATATATGCTTATGTTATTATACCTTGCACGTTTTTAAGTCTAAATAAATGTTCCCTTCAAGCATTTAGTTCAACTACTGATTCATTTAATATGTTAGTTGAGTGCCAATCTTTATAGAGTTTACTCTGAGATCCCATTTATGAGTGGCTTGAAGATATTGATCGTTGATGATGAAGGGGAAGATAGCTATGTCACATCTAGTATAGTTTATACAGATGTTTTTCAAAATGTACTTTGATCCATGATGTATGCCATCCTATAATGATATATTTTTTAAAATATGTTTATGTTGATAGCTATCGAAATGTACTGATCAAAAGTCTATGACAGACCTGCGCGATAGCGCGGGTCAAGAGTTTGGTGAATATATATGTTTGGTTTTTTCCTTTGTAATTTAAAACATGTAACAAACTAAATGAGTATATATATATTTATACTTACTTTTTCATTATCCCAAATATACCCTCAATCAATTTTTTACACTTTATTATTATAGCAAAATAAGTGTCGTTTTACTACAAATTTTATTATTATAGCAAAATAAGTGTCGTTTTACTACAATTTTTTCGTTTATATTTGATAGTCGTTTTGATATTTTAAGGATACGATTTGTCAATTAAACTCTTTGTCAATTACTCTTATTTCTTCAATAAAACTAATTAATGCTATATATTTGGAAAACTAAAGTTTGTTTTTTTAAACAAAGTTTGTTTCTTGTTATCTTAAAATTTAAACAAAATTTGTAACTTGTAATAATGGTTCCGTCAATAGTTAAAATTCTATAAATAAGATAAGTAGTTATTGTTAAAAATTTCAAGTGCAAAGTATAAGAACAAATTTGAGAGAAAAATAAAATAAAAGACTCCATGAATGTTCAAAAGGAAGAAATAGTGGAAGACTAATTGGAACGACTGATGGAGGTGAAGAAGGAGAAATAGTTAAAGACTCGTTTGACAAACAATCTTTAGAAAATTGACAATTGTTTATTATGAGAGAAAGTGTGCAAAAAAAAAATCAGAAATTTGTTGGAGTAAAGGATAGTAACTAACAAATGTTTGTTACGAGAGAAATATAACATATTAAATTTATTAAAAAGAGAAAGTGTGTGAAAAAAATATGAATATATTAATGGATTAAGACGATGTATAATATAATTTTTTTTTGCAAAAGTAGACTTTGCGTGCAAATACACAACCGTACATCAACTAGTAATTAGTTCCTTCATAAAAAATCAACTAGTGGCTAACTAATAATTAAATTATTTTTGCTAATTCGTCAAATAAGGTTGGGTTAAACTCGAAATGAGACACCCAAACTAAGCATAATTTATTATGGTTTATCTATAAAATTCGTATTTGATTCATTAATTGTTGATAATACACACTTTACATTAAATATTCAGATCCAAAACCAACTAACTACCAAACATTAAAAAATTCAAGCATGACCATATTCCAAATGAAACGACAACAATAAAATAATCCAAGTAACATGATGATTAGGATTTTTATAATTTTAATTAAGTTAGGAATCAAGGAGAATATAACCGTGATTCCATCTTATTGACTTTCAAGGTTGGAATCAAATCACCGTCTCCAACATTTGCTTTTGCTTGTCTTAATTTAATGGGATTGCTCGCTTGTCATTCTTTATAAAACACGTATTCACACATTATGTATTTTTATACCTGGTTCATTAGAATAATTCACATACCTATATATGGGATATGTTAGGTTTTTTTGGATTAAATATGTTTTTGATCCTATGAATATATTAATTTTTTATTTTAGTCTTTCTAAAATTTTCCTTCAACTTTTAGTCCCAATAAAATTTTCAATCATTATTTTTGGTGTCTCTTTTTAAGTAAACACATATGTAGAATTCATATTTCTCAATAAAAGTTTGCAAAAAAATGCATAATATTATAAGGATCTTTCCCAAAAAAATTTAGAATTTTTTACCAAAACATGAGTTAAATATGAATTTTTATATTTTTTTCAGTAAACAATTCATATTTAATTCATGTTTTGCGAAAAAAATCTATTTTGTTTTTGGAGTGATTTTTACAATATTTTTTACATTTCTGCACAATTTCATTAAAAAATACAAAAATATACTTTAAAATAGAGACCAAAAGTAATGATTGAAAATTTTATACGAACTAAAAAGTTAAAAGAAATATTTATAGGGACTAAAACGAAAAGTTGGTATATCTTTAGAGAACAAAAACATAATTAACCCTAGTTTTTTCACTTACAATTCTATCCTTCTTTTATATTATTATATTTATAATCTTATCACTTTTACTTTATTATTTAAATTAATGACTAAAAAATATTAAATCTAATTAAAATAAGAACAACTACACTATAATAGAAAAAACTATTTGACACTATTATAAGAGTTAATTTTCGCTTAAAAAAAAGAGTTAATTTTTTTTTCAAAAGTATTTGATCATAGCATATTTATTTAACGTCAAAATTTCACACACCGCAACTGTTTAAGAAATCGTAAATTGCAAATTCAAAATTAATCCTCAGCATAGCAAATGTCTCTATAATATTTTCTGAGCAAATCTTTCTACCATATCTGTATTGTACTTAGGAGACAGCTATTTATGATTTTATCACACCAACATCTCAAACTCAAATAGTTCTCATAAAAACAAAAGCAGTTTATAATTGTTGTTGTTAGTGGTATATTTTGAAGTGAAAGAAAAAGTAATGGTTCTCAAATGAACAAGTGTATGTTTGGTTCCGTTTTTGAAAAAGAAAATTTGATATATAAGTGTAGAGTTGATTTTATGCAAGCAAACTTGTGTATTTCATTCATAATAAACAATGTTTTAAAAATTGGATCGTTATAATTGTTTTCTTGTTGACCCTAGTTTTTCGGTGAGAAAAACTTTACATTTTTTAAAGGTATTTTCTCCTCTATTCATTGAGAAGAGGTGGTTTTAGGTCATTTTTTGGACCTAGAATCACCCCTTTGCTTCTTTTTCTATTTCTTTAAACCTAAATAAGTGGTTTTCACACCTATCAAGTTTATCTTTTGTCTCTTTTCATGAGTTCATCGTCTTGTGCGACATTGATTGGTTTCACGTTTGTTGCGGCGTTTGTTTGGTTCCTATTCAAAAATTGGATTTAATTAATTACATATTCAATCAATGATTTGAGCGTCAACGTTGCAAATTCGGAAACATGTGTATTCTGGTCACTTGGATTTTGTCATATTATTTGTAGACATTTTGATATTGTATGCTATTAATTTTGATGATGCGAGTTTAGTAGCACATCCACCATTTATTATTTCAGTGATATTAAACATATAGTTGTATCTGATGTACTCTATCAATTTTATTAATTTGAATGAATACATATTGTTGAGTTTATATAAAAAAAAAAGTTAAATATGTTTCTAGTTCTTACATTTTGTGTTTCTTTGAAGAATAGTCTCTACATTTCATTAAATGTTTTTAAAATCCTCACATTTTATCTTCGTTATCAAAATTAGTCACTGTTGTTAATTCTCTAACGGAATGCTGATGTGGTAGTTAGTGGGTCCCAATTATTTTAGGGTTACATATGTTTTAGGGTCCAAAAATATATTTAACCTTAAAATAATTGGGACACACTAATTGCCACATCAACATTCTATTAGAGAATTAACATCAAAGACTAATTTTGATAACGGAGATAAAATGTGAGGATTTTAAAAATATTTAATGAAATATATGGACTATTTTTTAAAGAGGCGCAAACTAAAAACATATTTAACCTAACCCTAAAATTTTTTTGACCGGTTTTGTGTCTCATATGTAGAATTGACTAGATCGTCCACCCCGTGCGATAGGGTGGGACTTCAATGACTTTGTGTTGGGTGACTTTAGTGTATTTTAGAGGAAAGAGAGTGATGATGGAATGATTAAAATAAATTATTTTGATGAGAGAGAATTATTGGTTAGGAGAGAGATAGAGACAAAGACATCGAAAGACACCGAAGCCAAAGGCACCCAAGTGCGACCCCGTGCGATATATTTAACATCAGTATTTTAAGAGATTCATAATACATGTAATATCTCCGACAATGCGATATAAACTAAATATTGTTAAAAGTACGATAAATGAACCTCATAGTGACAAATAATGCATACCAAGTTTACACTTAAGCCTGTCATAATACATTCTCCACACAATAAAATAGAAAGCTAGTTCATATTCACTATGTATATTTGTCATGTAACATCAAATGCGTCTAAATGTTTTTTTTTTTTTTTTGAAATAGCAAATATTATTCACATCGGAAAAATGGTAGAGACATTAAACCGTGGATAAGCGAAAAAATACAAAGACGGCACCGCATATAGACGGAACGCCAAAGACCAAAAGAAATCTCCAAATAATGAAGCAATACTATGTATGCAAGCAGCTGCACGCATAGCACTCAACAAAACAGAAAAACAGCAGCAGGTGAAACAAAAAACCAACCGAAACCCAACAAGAGCTGCACAACTACACCACTAAACACCCTGCAATCGCAGCACTGCAGCACTCAACAAAAAGCCAGCAAATTGACTGCCACACCTTCCGTTCATAGCCTAAACAACAAGGACACCAGCAGCAAACAAAAACCAATTGAAGCCCCAATACTACAGAACCTGCCACAGCCAAACTAAACGTGCACCCTAACCCCTCCTAAATAGAAGATTGGATTCCAACTCCACTCGTAGAAAAGGCACACCGGAATATTCATTCTTTCCAACACCCACCACCATAGATAAAACCCTCACCTCCTCTACAACCTCCAAGTGTTGTTAATAAGTTTCCAAATGACCTGCATTTCAAGTAAAATAGCATGAGATACTACAGTACATATAGCATAATATGTAACTAATATTTAGCATCTTTCAATAAGGATTATGCCTGTTAAAACTTAACATACCAGTAACTACTAACCTCAATTTCCTTCAAACATGTATCAGCAGCATAGTTCTTACGCCAGTGGTTTTGAAACACGCCTAACAAAACGCCTGGACACACAAATTTCCAACTAAATTAATCAATTACAGTTAGATAGACACGGATAAAATGATACCATAGTAGATATAATAGTTTAACATTTTTACACGGATAAAATGATACCATACAACAACACATTATACAACAACAATGAATCGAATTCATATTACCATGAAAATTGTGCATAGTGTACAAACACACTGATACACTACCTTTGTATTCAGTATGTTTTCAGCTTTTATATAATTCTGCAATGGAATGGCAACGTATCAGAAGTCCTTTCACGCACTACTAATATAGAAGAAAACACAAAACAGTTGCATCTGCAAAAGTATGCCTTGGCAACACGACATATTGAATGTTAAATAAACTGCAAACAATCAAGGTTCAGTACACAAAACAGGATAATAGACATAAAAGTAAAAAGTCTAAATGTTCCTAAATATCTCTCGATATACAACATTTCAGGAAATGTGCCTCAAATTTACATAGAACTGAATGCATAAAATTAACAAACTTAGGTGACATACCATATGCATTGTTAGGTATATCGAGATTTGAGCTACATCAATGTCAGTACTCCTAAATTCTAAGCAATGCAAATCTGCCCACCAGCCACAACCAATCTTGAAATGCGAATCTGAATTACAAAGAAATTGAGTGTTCAATCCCAATTGTGTTCACAATCATTCAATTTGGGACTAACCAAAGGAACTAAAGATATAATTGAAATAAAATAATAAGCAAAAGTAAAAGGAAAATAAAATTAAAAGAGGAAAGAACTAAAGAATAAACGGACAATGCTCTATTAAGCTTGCCTAATTAGCATACATAAACCTCAAACCTCTTTGCAAATTTAGTGAGGAAAAAAACTGATCAAAATTGGACAATAAATTCAAGTTATACAATAGTAGTTTCTCATCCAAATCTTCACATTTCAAACTTCAAATTTAAAACGATCTCTTGGGATAGAAAGATGCATGCTGGCATAAGACACTAATCAATAACCAAATGAACATGTTATTGAGAGCACGTAATAAATTAAATATATGGTTGGCAATATCGCAACAAATGCAAAGTAGCACCAAGCACTATCAATCTCAAAATCATCTCACACATTCTCAAGCACTAAGTCAATTTCAAAAACATCACACTCATGCTCAAGCACCAAGATAATCCTATATAGTTGTTATTATCACTAAATATAGTGTTGAAAACAATAACAATAAAAATTCAAAACATATAAAATAGGGCTCAATTCACGGGGTACAATACATTTTTTTTTATAGAGGAAAGAATAAGCAAAGACTTCTTAATAAAAAAAGACAAAGCTTTCATTGAGCAATTTATTTGATTGATTGTAAGAATTCTAGGCTCGTTCTTCTACAAATATCTTCTCATGTAATTTATATATAATCTCAATACTGTCATGAAAATTTGTATGAAACCAACATCGGTGATTGTGGTCTTCTTTTTGGTTCAATTGAAGAAGCCATAAGAATGTGGAATTAGTAAACGATATTCATTGACTAATTATTCAAGTTTAGTGTAGTTTCATTTCCCATTCTTTTTTACTATAGAAGTATGTATCAGAAAAGTGAAGTGCATTAGAAGAAGGTACAATGTAAACAACTCACAATGCATTGTCGCAAATTCAGTAACAGCAAGAACTAATGAAGTCAAATACACACTTGCAGTACGCGCCACAGGAATATCAAACAGAGCTTTCTTGTTTGGGGAGGAGAGATTCATAATTATTCATTACTCCTAAGCACCCTGCCCAATTAGACGGCACCAGGAACGAAGGGCTGAGTTTAACACCGTATGGAGTGGCTATTACCCACGTGGCTATCTGAAAAATGAAAATAATACAGCCACAAAACAATTTAAACCTGACAAACCTCGGCTGTTTTAATGCTTTATAGTCTAGCAAAATTAAAGATAAGGGTATTCTGTTCAACATATATCTTCACATCCTCCTTACCAAGTCCAGGCATATAAAAAAAACAGAACGGAACGAGTTTAACTTTGTTATTCCAATTTTACCCTTATATAAAAAAAGTTCAATTCTCTACTCAATTCAATCAATATGTTGTTATTTTAGCATCATTAGTGAGTATCACCAACACATGCAATTTCATTAAAAAAAATTCAATAGTCTTCACGAACTTGAATCCTCTATATACCAAGCTACTCAAAAGAAGTACACAACATGAGCAATATCACACTGCACCATGTCTGCTACAAGCAAAATTTATTGGTAAAGCTAGCACTAACCACCCATAGTAGAGGGTTCGGAAATTAGAAGAAAGACATCAAACATGAATAAGATGGGAAAAAAAGAAGAAACATCACGATTAATTTGGGAAAAGAAGAAGAAATTTGGGTTCATAAATAACAATAGAAATCTTGGTTAAAAAAATATGAGTTAGCTTGTTGGAGTGAAGAGTTGCAAAAAAGAAGTGGTAGAGATGAACAATGAAGAGACAACAGAAGATGAGAGCAGGTTGGAATGGTGCATGCTAAAACTGGGAATGAAAAATAAGGATCAAGTTGTAATTTTCTTATTAGAGATTTCCATTCCATTGGATACCTCCCAATTTGGGGGGAATGAAAAATTGTTTAAATGAGTGGTATGAGATGGAATGAGTTCCATTACACTCCATTCGATTAATTTTTTACATAACTAAACAATGAGATGTGGATATATCCCACTCCATTCGATTTCATCACTCTCCACCAATTCAAATATAGCCTCAGGAATTACGGAAGGAAAAAAAAAACATGAATGCACCGTGAAAGAAGCTCTGTAAAGACAAGAGCATGTGATCACGTACTCCAAATATACAAAAGTTTGATGAACTTTACGGTTATTATATCCATCCTCCATTCTGTGTATACAACACAATCAATTAAAGATATTCGGTGTAAAAGAATTTGAAACAAATATTTAGGGTTAAATATGTTTTTAGTCCTTATATTTTACGTTTTTTTGAAGAATAGTCCCTACATTTTATTAAATATTTTTAAAATCCTCACATTTTATCTCCGTTATCAAAATTAGTCCTTGCTGTTAATTCTCTAACGGAATGTTGATGTGGCGGTTAGTGGATCCCAATTATTTTAGGGTTAAATATGTTTTTTGGTTTCTGCATTTTGCGTGATTTTGAAGAATAGTCCTTACATTTTGGGACTCACTAACTACCACATTAGCATTCCGTTAGAGAATTAACAACAATGACTAATTTTGATAACAGAGATAAAATATGAGGATTTTAAAAACATTTAATGAAATGTAGAGACTATTCTTGAAAGATGCGCAAAATGTAAGGATTAAAAACATATTTAACCCAATATTTAATTACATGTAGATGTGATATATGTTTCAGAAAATAATGTAGCAAACATTATATTATATTATAGTAAGATACATTTGGACATTTGTGTAAAAAAAATTCAGATTCTATTGTATAGTAGTGATACTAAAAATTATAAAAAAAATTAAAATGGTTTGGTAACATTTATATTCCTTCCTCAAAAAAAAAAAACATTTATAGTACAGTGTGCCTATATTGACAAGTATCAAATGCAGTACTATACTAATTATTTTTCTCAATATTCAGACAATATATTTTAAAGTTTTTAATTAACACATTCAATTCATCTTTAATTTCCTCACATATGATTTTAATAATCTATGAATAATTGTATTGACTTTAAATGATATAGTGTATTGAGACTTGAAGTGTGCTTGTTTCAAAATTTCAGATTCAATTCTTGTAATTTTTTATGGTCTAAGTTCATATAAAGCTATGTTATATCTCTAGCTTTAAACTCTAGCTTTAAATGTGGTCTTTGCAAGTAGATGGTGAGATTGAATCTCTAAGATTAGTTGGTTCTTGTATCAGATATCGAGTTTTTTAAAATTATTATAAAAATAATTGTATTGTACCTTCGATTCAATTTATAAGAAATATTTGACTTTTTTGATTCATTACATAAATGATGTATTTGGTCTATATTCTAGACAAGATACATCAGTTACTCAATAAATCTAAAAAATCAAATTTTTCTTATAAATAAAACCGAAGAGAATATATAAGAGAAATGTTAACAAGTGTCCCTGAGACACTCTTTAAGGATCTCAAATTGTAAGTTTTTATAAAAAAATTCCTCCATGTTAGGTTAATTCATGTGAAAAATGCCAAATATTTATAATATTTTTGGCATCACCAATGTTATCAGCATCTGGATGTCTTATACTTTTTGTAATTGTAATTGTAACGTGGAAGCAAACGTGTGATTTTCCAAGTCAAATGCCCAACTCAAAAAAACATCAAACCCCAAAACCAACATGACATGACAACATCAATTTAGATTAGTACTTTAATTTAAACATAATAAACAAATACTAAAAAATTAGTTCTTCTCTTTCTCCAATATCAATATCGCTGTTCTGTTCTGTTCCAATTACAAATACATGCAAAAATCTCTTCTCTCCTTTCACTCCAAAAATCTCTTCTCTCCTTTCACTCCAAAAATCTTATCATTATTCATTCCAGGTTCGTTTTTTCATTGTTTTTATTCTCTTAATCTTTTTTTTTGTCAATTTCTTTCATTGTTTTCTTGAACAAGAAAAAAACAAACGCTACCCTTTTTTCAGCAATCTTCCTAACATATTGGAATGAATTAGGATTTAAAATGGCGGTTAAATCTATTCTTTTTACGAATCTTTTTTTTTTATTAAATTCTGTATTTATTCTTGAATTAAGTGGAAATCAAAGATCAAGTTTTTTTATTATTTAATTTTTGGTTCTTTGTTGTTAACATGTTTTTCTGATTCATAATAGATAATAAATAAATGTTTTTTATTTCAGGGATTCTTGAAAAAATTGTTGGGTTGTTCTTGTTGAAGATGAGAATCAGTGTTCGTTCTCTACGCCAATTCAGACATGTTTATCATAGACAAAGTTGTGTTATGATCAATAATATTGTTGCAGAAAAACCATGTTACTTTGAAAAGTGTTGTCAAATTCATAATTCAGCTTATAGAGTTCATGATCAAGCTGAGTCAAACATATTCAAGAACCGTCCATTTATTACCACTTCCACAAGATCTATCTCAGCTGATGCTGCGAAGATCACAAATGGAGGTTTAGCTCTTTTTGAATTTCAATTTTCTTATTGAATTTATGCAAGTGTGAATTGAAACTTCCCTTTTTCTTATCTCATTTGTATTGGAATTTGTTGAGTCTGTTACAGTAACTAACAGAAGTGGACCTCTTGTCGAGTATGAACGAAGAATTGCCAATGGTGAGTTGGTAGATGGTGATAGTTGTCAGGTAATGTCTGCATTTCAATGATGCATAATTGAATTGATGAAATTATTTTTCCTACTTTGGTTTATTGGGAAAATGTTGTTGGAAGTTGTTGTATCATGTATGCATTTGTTCATGAAATTTTATTAGCAAATAGTAATTACTTCATTTAACTTTTTTTTTTGTTGCTTTATTTTGTCGAGGTAGGTTGAAACATTGACTGAACTTCAGAGACTCTATGATGAGCTTGTTGAGCATGCCGATGAATGCCAATTGGATCGCAATTCTGAAAAACCTGTAAGGTATATAGGATATTTAGCTTGCTTCCTGCTGATATGTCTGTTCAAATCTTGAACTTTATGGTTTCTGTTTTCACATCATGTTGAGGCTCTGGATTTAAATTTTTTTTTTTTACAGACACGGGTGGCTTTGGTCTCGTCTCTTGTCACATCCTTCACATTCACCTGTACAAGGTTTATATCTTTATGGAGGAGTAGGCACTGGCAAAACTATGCTGATGGACTTGTTTTATGATCAACTGTGAGTTTGATGTGAATTTCTTCGGTGTCGATTTCTTAATTTTGTATTACATGCTATTGAGGCATATTTTGAGGCATTTTCAAGTCTCAGTGTGAGGGGAATATTTTGAGGCATTTTCAGAATATTTATGCCATGTGTTCTTATGAGGTTAAACATTATAGTCTGACCAGCTCTATTGTATGCTTGATTTTTTTCATCCCCAGGCCCTCAAATTGGAAGAAAAAGAGGATTCATTTTCACGATTTCATGTTGAATGTACATAGCCTATTACAAGTAAGTTTACATAAACTGCTCACTACCTTTTAGATGTATTCTTTTTTCTATTCCCTACTCGACATAGGGAAGAATTCCTATTCTTTTGGAGTAAAAAATTATTTAAGAATCTTTAAATGATATGCTTTGAGCATTAATTAATTTTGTTTTTGAAGTCTCTAGAATGATGTAATCTTTGTATGCATAATTGACAAACAGAATATGAGGAAGCTTATCTTCAATTTTTCTGTTTTGTGTCCTTGTAGAAGCACAAGGGACTGTCAGATCCACTGGATGTTGTTGCAGGAGAGATTTCTGATGAAGCAGTTTTATTATGTCTTGATGAATTCATGGTAAATTTTAGTATAATATTTTTTTTTTCTTTTAGCAATATATCACAGATACTTTGTTGTCGCAGCTTGAGATTTGTTGGTCTTCTGTAGGTAACAGATGTTGCCGATGCATTGATACTTAATCGCTTGTTCAGACATCTATTCAGCAAAGGAATTGTAAGTAATATATAACTGTGTCTCAGCCTCTATACAACATGATTTTATGGAATCATTACATAATTAATTTCAACACTTCATTTCTTCAATGTGTTTGGACACAAGTGTAGATTCTAGTATCCACTTCAAATCGTGCTCCAGATAATCTATATGAGGGTGGACTGCAGAGGGATCTCTTTCTACCCTTCATTGCAACATTGAAGGTACGCTTTAAATATTTTATAGTTGGAAGTGGTGTCAGATAAGCTATTGTTTTCGTAATAATTTTCTAGTATGTGTATACTGATGTAGGAAAGATGCATAGCTCATGAAATTGGTTCATCAACTGACTACCGCAAAATGACTTCGGTATGACATATGTACACTCTTATATCTGTTAATGTAACTGAGTTTTTCTTGTGTCGATCTTAAATTATTTGTTTTTCTGTATTTGTTTTCTGCTAATTTGGACTGTAGGGTGGCCAAGGATTCTATTTGGTTGGCAGTGATTCGTCTGGCTTTCTTAAGAAAAAGTTTCAGCAGTTGATTGGAGAAGGCACACCTACTCCCCAAGAAGTGGAAGTAGTAATGGGAAGAAAACTTCATGTATGTGTTAAATTTTATATCGTAGATACACATACAGAGAGAACATCACTGTTATCATTATTATTGTTGTTGTTGTTGTTATTATCATCAAACTTTAACTATTGCTCGTTTTCTTCATCAGGTCCCATTGGGAGCTAATGGATGTGCCTATTTTCCTTTTGAAGAACTTTGTGACAAACCTCTTGGAGCTGCAGATTATTTTGGATTATTCAGTAAGTCATATGTTTCAATGAATTTTCTCATGCAAATTGCAAATGAGGGTTTCAATTTTGGAACATTAAATTAATATCAGATAATGATTTCATTGTTGTGGAAACTTTGTATTCTTTCTTTCATTGTGATAATTTCGGTTTACTCTGCAAGTATTTGTTGTCTTTCATAATTTTACAGATTTCCATTATATGAGAGATCCATAAATCAATGTTACACAATGTCTTGTTTATGTTTTTCACAGAGAAATTTCATACTTTAGCACTTGATGGCATCCCGATTTTTGGGCTGAGCAATAAAGCAGCTGCACATAGGTTTGTCACTTTGGTGGATGTAAGTCCTTTTAAATGGTTTGTCTGCATTTAAACTCTGTCTTCTCTTCTATGAGTGTGATTAAATTTTACCATGCATTTCATATCTTAATAGTTTGTTCTACTTAAGTTAAGCCTAGCTATGTAAGCCAGGCTCAGTCACTTGCCCTGTTTCCTGTGATATTGACTTTTGACCAGAAAAGTCGAAGAATGAGATTCTTAAACCTAGCTATGAATAAGATTATGTAAGCTAAGAATTGTTATAAATCAAAGTATTATACCTGAAATTCTAATTTTAAAGATTTTCTAAGAATATGAAGCTTATTCCACTTCGATAAGGCATCATCGGGACGGATAATCCTATGCATTTTAGTTACCCTCTATATTTCTATTTACTGCAGTGAGAGTAAAATTAATGCCATGCTTTGTTTGTTTGTGGTAACAGGTGATATATGAGAACAAAGCCAGATTATTGTGTTCAGCTGATGGTAGCCCTCTTGATCTCTTTCAAAAAATAGTAACAATATCCGAGGCTAAACAAAGGGCACCAAGGACCTCTTCGAGATCGAGAAAAAATGATGAGGCTGACCTTTGTGTTGACAATGAACTAGGGTTTGCAAAAGACCGCACCATTAGTAGGTATGATATATATATATATCTATTAAAAAAATTGTATAATTAGTTTTGGTTATGTCAAGTGCAATGTAAATTGCCCCGTTGTTTGGTTTTTATTCATAAAATAAGGCGAAAAATGGATGTTTAGTGACCATGAATAATGATTACTGATTATGTGACAAATTGAATACAGACTGACAGAGATCAACAGCAGAGAATACTTGGAGCATCATGCATTAGCAGAAAAGAAAGAAAGAGAAGATCAGAATGTCCTTGAAGCTTGAAGATAGGATTCAAGAATCTGTATGAGTTTGATTTCTACTATTGTTGTTGTAGCGTATATAGGGAGTGAAAATGGGGTCAAGTGGTGAATAATGATTGTAACACAAACAACAAAACAATATTGGTGAAAAGAAAAAACACAAACAAATAATTTCAAATAAAAGAAAGGTCCATCTGCAGACCGTTAGATTTGGCACTTGCACAAAGAGCGGAGTGTGTTATAGACTAGTTAGTATCATAGTTATTGGCATAACACAAAAATAATGTACAATTGAGTGTTGTATAAAAATTCAATTCAGAGTTAAAGTCTACTTATTGTTGGTTTGTCGGTTAATATAATTTTGCAAAACAAAACATATTTAGTCCTGATGGATCATGATTGCATATCTTGTCTGCATAATGCTCCCATGAAAATATTTTATTTTCTCAGATAAATGCAAGTGGAGGTGACTAGATCAGCAGTCAGCAGCACACACACACCTTGATTTCATCTCATTTCATTTCATTGGATATACTAGTAGTTCACTTTGTTTTATATTGACGCACGCGCATGCACCGGTCATGGGTCTCTGATTAGACAACTTCCACATTTCTTTATTTCTAAAAGATGTAGTACTACGTAAGATACCAATGGATTTTGGTAATGAGTTGGTTCATATTTGATATTTCTAATTGACAGTGAGATATACTCCCTCCGTCTTGAATTAACTGAGCCAAAAGCTCATTTCATACGTATTAAGAAAAATGCATAAATGAAGAAGATGGAAAAATAGTTTTAAATACACTTGTTAAGTATTGATGCATTCTCCACTATCATAAATGTAAAGTGAAATATATTGAATTGGAAATGAAGAAAGTGGTATTAATTAGAGTTATAAAGGAAAAAAATGATTAATATTGTATTGAAAAGTAAAATGCCTCAATTATTTTGGGACATTTTTTTTGCAAATGACTCAGTTATTATGAAACGGAGCGTGTAGTTGATTTGATGGATAACATCTAAAAACTTTGGTCAACAAACTCTTATTAAGGTCTTGAGATGGTCTGAGTCATTAATGACATTTGTTACATGTCTCTTACTTTAAGACTTTATTGCAAAAAAAAAATAATGTACGTATACTCTTTTTTTTGGACATCAAAATTATTATTTTTACTTAGTAGTTATTATTATATAGATTTTTTTTTAATTCTCTTTGATTAATTCTATTGAAAATATATATTTAGATAACTTTGATTATAAATGAATATTTTGCAACAAATAATGCAAGATGAAAAATATTAGAATAATTAAAAGCGCACAATTTATTGTTTCACTCCGGACACCAAAAATCTTATGACCGACCATGTGGATAAGTACGTACTTATGATTAATTGACTTTGTTTATGGTGAAGAATGATTAATTACACATGGATAGAAGGCGAGCAGACAACAAGCTATGTTGTTAGGACTTTTTGGGTAACAAAACCAATCCTTATCTATAATATTATATAAATTTGAGACCTATTTTTCAAGTCCCATTATGGTAATGTTTTTCTATGCTTTTGTTGTTGACATGTGTCACTCTTCCTCTTGGTTTAATCCTTCAAGCAATTCTCAACATGTGGCACTCCTATTTTCTTAAATCCTCATGCCTTTTAATTGCACCAAATATCCTTATTAGTTACCATATCATTGTAACCATAAAAATTATATTATATTATTTATATTATAATGTAATGCAATGTATAAATTTAATGATAAGTTTTCTAATACAAGATTTTATTGTAACAGTGACCGATTGATACTCTATTAAATTAATTTTTTCTAGCAAACCCATAAATTTTTTTATGAACTAATGAAATCTATATTATATAAATTTAATAATAATTTTTCTGATACAAAATAGTATTGTAACATTGTCCGATTGATTCCCTATTAAAATGATTTTTTTTGTGAACCAATTAAATCTATAAATTTAATAATAGTTTTTCTAACACAAAATATTATTGCAACATTGGCCTATTGATACCCTACCAAATTGATTTTTTTTTTGCCAATCCGTGAATTTTTTTTATGAAGTTGTAAAATCTATATTATATCAATTTTTATTTTTTTTGGTCATGATATTATATCAATTTAATAATAGTTTAAAAAAATAATAGTTTATCTAATTCAAAATTTTATTGTAACATTGACCGATTGATACCCTATCAAATAGTATTTTTTTTTCTCATAGATGTGTAGCTTTTTTATTTGACCGAAAAAAAAGGTTTTGGAATTTATTGGGATTAAAATCAGATTAAAACTTTTTAGAATATACATTGAAAGAGATATTATTTTCTCTTGATTTATACCTTTTTTATCTGACAGAAAAAAACAAGTTTTGGAATTTATTGGTATTAAAATTAGATGAAAACTTTCTAAACTAAACAACCTATTGATTTTGGTTTGTGTGGTTTATTGAGCAACTTTATTTGCAATCCGAACCAATAAAAATAAAACTTTATGACCTATTGATTTTTTATTTTCGGCTACAATATTTTGGAATTTATTGGTATTAAAATCGGATGAAAACTTTCTAAAACTAAACAACCTATTGATTTTGGTTTGTGTTGTTTATTGAGCAACTTTAGGATGCAATCCGAACACAAAAAAAAAAAAAAAAAAACTAATGACCTATTGAGTTTTTTAGTTTATCATAGATGTGTTCCTTTTTTTATTTGACCGAAAATAAATAGATTTTGTAATTTATTGTTAGTTATAAATCAAATTGAAACTTTCTTGAATAAACATTGGAAGTAATATTATTTGCTCTTGATTTGTAGCTTTTTTTATTTGACCCAAATAAATACAGGTTATTGAAATTTATTGGTATTAAAATTAGATTAAAACTTTCTAAACTAAACAACCTATTAAGCAACTTTCTTTGCAATCCGAACCAAAAAAAAAAACAACCTTATAACCTATTGATTTTCTATTTTCAGCTACAAACATTGATAATAAACTTTTTCAAAACAAAAAAGAAATATTATTATATATTGCTTAATAGTTAAGATATGAGTTTGCATTTGATTGGTGGAATTGAATGTGGTTATTTTACATGATTGTCCTGTAAAAATTATTATAAATTGGATCTATTGGCAAACACTTTTTTTTTTTGAAAACTCGGTATCCGATCCAAGGACCGACTAATCCGAGAGGACCAATCCCACCGCCCACTTGCGGGGGCCCCGTTTAAAGCCAGAGCAAGCTCTGTATGGACTTATCCCATCGAAATTGGCACCAGAGGGAATCAAACCTGAGACCTTTGGAGGAGCAAACTCCAAGATCCCAAGCCAACCACTAGGCCAACCCCAAATGGGTTCCATTGGCAAACACTTTCCTCACACCACAACTTCAATTTTCAATTTTGCAGTTGTCTCTCTATTTTACTTCTTTTTCTTTGCGTACTT
>Ga0315913_1002344_pt1 | contig 22147 bp, 20 predicted proteins | sample MpolsnodulesMG_FD_207736 | JGI IMG/M metagenome (GOLD analysis project Ga0315913, IMG submission 207736) | Medicago polymorpha root nodule microbial communities from Los Angeles, California, United States - small nodules | ecosystem: Host-associated > Plants > Roots > Nodule | place: USA... | reverse complement strand
TAGGTAGGTAAGAAGTTTTTTATTTTTTTTAATTATTCTTCTTGCCACCAAATTATTGGATTATAATGCATATTGATCGGCTACATTTTCTTTTCATTTGTGGAGAGTTGTTTAAAGACATTTTATTGAAGAGTTTATAATGTTACAATTGCCCAATAGATGGTTTAGCCTAGTATGTGGTGCTTGGTGCAAAAGTAGTTTTCAACCATCATATGTGATGTATTTCAATCAAACAGCAATGATACAGCAACGATAAACAACTTGTTATTTGCAACTTGGCCTCTGATTCTTAGTTCCATGCTTGTTCAACTTTGGCGATCAAACTTTTGAAACCTAGGGTTTCGTAATTCCCTTAGGTTTAGGGTTTGTAGTGCCTCAATCATCAACCAATAATGGTGGCAATTGGGGATCCCCAACATCAATTCTCAAAGACGAATTAGCACGCGCACAGCAAGCAGAAGGAAGGCATTTGGCACAGTACCATTGTGGGGGCATGGGTGTGTCGACCACAGTCTGTGTTTGCCGTTTGGCCACAAGGGTTTGAACGATAAGAGTCCTTGAGCTCTAAACTTGGTTACCAACAATGACACAACCAAATTATTGCAATTGCTTGAGCTTGCCTCAGAACGTCTCTTCAAATCTCTCTACATTTTGTTTATTTCCTGTGCAAGGTCTTCCTTAAGGCCACTTATGTCTTCATTGCCAGCCTAAGTTCTTTGGCACAGGTCACGTTATTTATGTTAACAACAAGTTTCATGTTAACAAAGAGACACCAATATATCTAATGGTTACAATAAACATTAAAAAATTATTCAAGCCTCTTCCAATTTCTTCCATAGGTCCTTCCCTTGATAGCAAAAAAAGAACTGATCTGAAGTATCTTCTCTGACAAGTGACAACCTCAATGGTTCATGCATCTGCTGTTACATATTTATCATACTTACATCTCCAAATTGAAGTTTAAATTTAAATAAATGACCATCTCGACGACAATACTTGTGCTCAAGTAGATCAATAGCTAAATAAAAAACAATAATGATCCTTTTCAGTCTAGTGCACTAATAGGCTATTAGACATTGGTGATTAATATTATACATATTGCTTCAATTGTTCAAATTAGTAAGCCTTTTAACAAGACATTTCAGCTAATCAATTAAGCTATTCAACTTACGGATCTCCAAGTTGATGAAAACAATGCTCGAAAGTAATAAAAGAAAAAACATTCTATAACAAAAAAATTGTCCCTTTCATAAATGATGCAGATACACTTTTTAGCTGGTATTCTTTTTTGTAATTTACGGCCAGCGTGGAAGAGATAGTTACCTTGTTCTTCCTCTATATTTAGATTGTAAACTTAATAATGAACCCAAATAACTTGACACTGGATTCAATGTACCTTATAGACTATGATTTTCTCCATTATAATTTCGCTAACCAACCTATTCCACTATATCAAAATGCATAACATATAACATAAAACATAAATTAAGTATTTGTAAATAAAAAAGAAGTATTTGTAAGTTGAATAGAATGTTATAGGAAAAAGTCAAACGTAGTTAGTGGAATTCCATATTTAAAATGATATATCTTTTAAATTACTTTTTATGTCAAAATTTTCTTATGAATTCTCAAAACTAATCATTACACGATTATTTACATGTACCTTTTTTTTACTCAACTTATAGGTAACTAGGTACCATTTTCAATAAAAGTAAAAGTCAAACGTAACTAGGTCACTCTCTACTTGTGAGATTATATTGAATTTTGGTACTTGCTTTAGTGTTTATAAAGAGGCATCCCCTTCCCTTACAAATCGATTTTGTGTGGATGAGTTAGATATAGTCTAAAATCTTAATATGCTATCAGATCTTATCAATCTAGATCACCTTTGATTTAAATTCACGCATCAAACTTAATAGTGTTGGGCGTGATGAGATATGTATTGAGAAAAACTCAAATTCCATGTAGAATAGTTTACAAAGGGAAGCATCATGTATATTAGATTTTGTAAAAATGAGTTATGGTCGATATAAAAACTTAATAGTTTTTTATGTATTATTAATTATTTGTTTCCAAGTAAAATTTCACTACCAAAAAAATTATTTGTTTCCAACGATACCATCTGATAAAAGTTAAACGTATAGGTAAATAGGTACCAGTTTGAATATAAAAGTCAAAATGTAACTATGGCACTCTGCTGTTGCCATTCATTCGGCAACTTCACCAAACAGCTTAAACATGATAACTCAATTAAAAATTGTACAAATATGTTCATAGAATTATACTAATAGTAATAAGATGATAATTAAATGAACGAGAGATCATACGAGGAATGGAACATAAACATGGTTGAGACTACTTTGCCATGCAATTTCTTAATTTGTCACTGCTTCAAGACAAGATAGCTCAGTTTAAGTTTCATATTAGATGCCTCAAACAATAATTTTATCAAATTAACCTTATCGACTAGTATTTGTGTATTCTTCATGACAAGATATTAAATTGAGATTGATACATGTTTTTATTAGAGGGTATCATTTTTACTAAATGCAAGGTGCAAATCACCTCTCTTTGTAAACCATCCTACATAAAACTTGGATTTTTCTCAATACATATTTTTATCATGTCCGACACTATTGAGTTTGATGTATAAATATAAATCAATGGTGACTAACATTAATAAGATCTGAAACCATATTGAGTTTTTATATTGTGTCTAACTCATCTTTACAAAACCATTTTGTAAGGTGATAAGTGCCTCTTTTTATAAACACTAATCAAATCATATATCTATCATATGTGGGACTTGACAGTTTTTTCAATAAAAATTGTAAGTGATATTCAATCATAGAACGATTGTAGTAGAAGTTTATGCAAATGTATTTTTTATAGGCAAAGTTTACAATGTCCTCTTGAGCTTAACTCAGAATGTATAATATATGCAAGGTTTGGAGTTCAAACCCCAACCACCACAAAAAATTATGTTAGTTTTCCGTAATCGAACACATGAACCCCCTTCTTCAAACTCTGCTTAACTCACCGATCGAGTTACCTATACCCAGGATAAAATGTGTCTCTCTTAAGTTTGGGTATATACAATTATTTTTTATTACTCAATTTAAAAAATTCGTATTATTCTAATGATTAAATGCACTTTTAACCCCTTTTGCAAAATTGTGGCTTATTTTGACTTAGTCAAACTTGATATAGACACGTTTTTACAATATAAAATGTTAACTATGATTTTAATCCACATTGATTCAAAATAATTAATATTATTTTTAAATTACAAATTTTAAATTAAAAGAAAAAAAAATCATCTTCATCCTTCCTTCACATTATTTAAAAGGATTCAATCAAAGAATCTCTAACTTATAAAATAAATTCGATATTTTTTAAATTGATTGAACCTCTTCATTTAAAATTTTGATTTTCGATGGTGCGATCATCAATATCCGATAAGATTTGTCAAAAAAAAAAATCAATATCCAATACGTTTCCTTTAAAAAAATATCAACATCTAGTCTTTAATTTTAGAGTATTCGAGTTTTATTAGGAACCAAAAAAAAAGAGCATTCGAGTTTTATAGGTAGTTATTATTATTTCTCTCGAAAAAAAAAAGGTAGTTATTATTAAAAACATTTTTCCTAATGTTTGGCGCTTCTATTCCTCCAATTCCCTCCGGTTCAGGTTAGCCAAACACACGCTAATATACAAAATCAACACCAAATTCAAAATCAAAAACACTTCCACTTTTTCTCAAACCTTCGTCACTTCAACTTCGCTACTCCATTTTCTACTCAACTCTCTCTCTCTCTCTCTCTCTCTGAGGTACGTTTTCTCTCGCTCTTCTTCTCCGATCTGAACTCCGTCCATTGCTTTCATAATTTCTCTGTAGTGTCAAGTTTCCACTTCCAAACCCTAAAACGGTTTCCGGTTCGATTTTTACTTGAGTTCCTTGTTACGATACTCAATTTCGATGCTAAAATGTGATTCAACAGTTTGTTTCTTTGTTTTCGAGCATGGTTTTTTGTTGCCTGATGTGTTTTTTGATTCAAGAGCCTACATTACTATTTCTGTGTCGTTTTTGAGTTTACAATTGCTGCGTTGATTCTGTGAATATTCTACATGCGTAGATTATAAAGGAAGTGATTATTGAATTTTATTTGTGAATTCTTATTTTATATTGTGAATTAGCGATTCTTGAATTTTATTGTGATTTCCCTTTTTTTTTTTTGTGAATTAGTGATTCTTGAATTTTAACGTGAATTCTTGTTATATTGCAAGTTTCTGAATCAATGATACGGTTTTTACTTATTTTACTGTGTTCACAGGGGAAGAATCATGGAAACAAGAATGCAGAACATGGAAAATAGGATGGCGAGCATGGAAGCTACAAATGCCGAGAATTTCAAGTTGTTGCTCGCGTTGCTATCACCAAAAGTCTCGCAGTCGGAGAGCGAAAAGCCTTCCAATGACACCGACATCGAGAACAACAACAGAGGACTGTAATTTAGCTTGTCTGTGGGCATGTTTTCCGGTGAAGACCCGGCCGGTTGGATAGCGAAAGCTGAGGTGTACTTTTGTGCTCTTGACACCCCAGACGAAGTGAAAATCGATTTGGCTAAACTTTGTATGGATAGTGACTTTTTCAAGTCGTTGATTGAGAAGGAGGAAGATGAAGTCTTGACTTGGGAGGGGCTGAAGGATGTGTTGCTGAAACGATGTGGCGGCGATGTAAGTGATGGGAATGTTTAAGTGGTTGTGCTCTGTGAGTTAGTTAGAGAAACCCTCTACTACCACTGTTTTTTATCAATAATAATACACCTTGCGTTCCTAATTGCACCTGTTACTTGCTTTTCTCTGTGTTAGTTTTTGTCGTTCTGCAAGACTGATTGGTTTGCAAGTCTTTTCAGACAAGTAAAAGAATGGGTGGGTTTATATGTAAACAATTAAGAATTTTTATATGATCTCGTTCAATTGTCCCTTTCTCTGCTATATCTCAACAGTGTTGTTGATACTTTAAATTTGTATATGTGACTTTCAATTTTTTTCTCTCATTGGATTTCATCTTTGTATTAAATTAGGGGGAGATTGCATCGCTACGTACAAAAATTGTTCAGTTGGAGGACGACTTGCGTAAAGCAAAGCAAGAAACTTCTGAGAAAGAAAAGGTACACCAATAATTGTCCGGAAGAGTTGTGATTCAGAAGGAAGTTTTCTTATTCTCTAATTGTACATTGTACATACGTATTAAAGGTAATAGATTTGACGGTTGTTGAAATTAATGTGATGGTTTTATGTTCTTCTAATGTTTGATTTTGGCCCATGTAGGAACTGAAGGAATTGAAAGATCTTGAGGAGCAAATGAAACCTAAGGTTTGATTATTTTCATCTTTTGATTGTGGTTAAACTTTCCTTCCCGATTCTCTCAACTCTCAAGACACAAGACTCCTATTGGTATACATGTTATTTAAAATATAATGAAGTGGTGGATTCAATTGTGCATGCACACGAAACTTCTATAACAAAGATGAACTAGAAATTTTAAAGAGGTTATTTTTCTCTTACTCCAAAATAAGCTAAGGAGCATTGCACGTGTCACACATAAAAATTAAGTTAAGCCGGCATATTCACATCCAGTCCTTGAATTTTGCAGAGAACAAAAATAATATCCGATTTGCTGATATCAGTTTCAAAGGCTGAGAGACAAGAAGCAAGACTAAAAGTACGACAGGACTCATTGAGACTCGGAAATGTTGGTGTAATCAGGTATAGGTAGAGCATTGTGACAAATACTTTTTTATAATATTTTTATTTTGGTTTTCTTATTGGTTTGATTATTAATTTTAGAGCTGGAGCTGCCTTATATGAGACCTGGGAAGATGGTCACGCGTTAAAGGATCTGAATGCCCAGCTTGTATGTCTAACCTCTTTCTTCCCCTTCATATTTATTTATTGAATTTATTATGCACCCATGGTATTTGTAAGTATGATCATAGATGTCTTACCCTCTTTGGGACAATTTCTTCATAATATATTGGGATTCAAGATAACATTCCTATTCAAAATAGATAAACACTAGAGATTTGTGTCAATGTACATTAGCCAATGCTTGACATATGCATTTTAATTTTATTGCTTGTATATTTGTATGTACACTATAAAAACAAAGGGTCATGTTAACTTGTGCCCTAAGGGCACAAGTTAAGGATCTTAAAATGGAAATTAAAAATAACTTTTATATTGAAAGTATAACTTTTACTAATTTTAAGACATTGAATGCACAAGTTTCAAGAAAAACTTTCTACATTTGCCTTCTTATGCCCCAAGGGCATAAGTTAACATTTCCCAAAAACAAATTGATTGTTTCTGACCTCTTTCTTCCCCTTGTATTTATTTTGTACCAATTGTATTTGCGAGTATGGTCATATAGATGTCACACCCTATTTGGGACAATTTCTTAATAGATTAAGATTCAACAAATTGATTGTTTGTGATGTAACACATCATCATTTAATTAAACTTTCTCTAAAGATATTTACGATTTCATTTGTTCAACAATGATTATATGTGCCTCTCATTAAAGATCTTAGATTCTAAATATTATCAAACTTTTGCCTTTTTGCTTTTGTTGGATTGATGACTAAATACCATTATAATGATGGCGGTGTCTTCAAACTTCCAAGTGTTTTCCTTTTCAGCACTATTGGGCATTAGCTTGTGGTATATTTTGTGAATGTTTCTATTACTTCTGTGTGGTATTTATTTTATTTTTTTGCAATCAAAACGTTTGCCTATGACAGTAGTTTGCATACCATGTATTTCCCTATCCCTTGATTTATGTTTTACAGAAAGAACTACAAAAGACAAAAGAGGCAATTGAGCGCGAGTACAACTTATTCAAGGAAGTAGAATCTGGTAACACCCAGTTTCCTTTTTCTTTTTTTTAGCAGTATATATTTATTTATATTACCCTTGTATTATTACAAATCATGAATGTGCTCCTTAAGATATACTGCTAAACTATCTTGTATCACATTATTCTGTTCACTTTTTAATGGTTTGAGTATTTTTTTTGATTGGTTATTTTCTATGGTTGAAGATAAGGGTGATGGAATAGATGAAAAGACTGAATTGTCAGAAGATCTTCTCATTCATGAGGAAATCTATCAATCTCGACTAGCCAAAATTAAACAAGTAGGTTGTTACTTTTTTTATTATTCTACTTCATGTTTATTTTCTAATGTCGGAACAATTTTCAGCAAGAAGAAACTGTTTTGCGAGAGAGGGACCGCTATGAACTAGAGAAGGGAAGACTAATTCATGAAATGAAACGCATACGGGATGAGGATGGTTCACGGTTCAACAACTTTCAGATTCTAAAACATCGCTATGCCCTTCTAAACCTTCTTGGAAAGGGAGGATTCAGTGAGGTGGACAAGGTCTAAACTTTCCAGTACATTAGTAACCATTTTATCATATTTATATTACAGTACAATATTTATATTACTTGAGCAAATATCATACTAGGTAGAGTTAGTTAGACCAGAATCCTGGGGAGTTCCGTTGCCTTTATTGCCAATGGTAAATAAATGCCTTTCTGCAGTAATTTGAAGTAAGAAATTTCTAGCAGGCTTTTGACTTAGTGCAGCATGGGTATGTTGCATGCAAGCTTCATGGTTTAAATGCTCAATGGAGTGAGGCGAAGAAGGAAGATTACATAAAGCATGCAACGCGGGAGTATGAGATTCAGAAGAACTTGGTCCATCGTCACATTGTTCGTTTATTGGACACCTTTGTCATTGATGCATTTACATTCTGCACTGTTCTGGAGTATTGCAGTGGTATATACACCTCATCTGTTTATGAAAATAATTATTTTGTTTACTTTTTTTGGTAGACTACGAGTATGTTTGGATTGAGTTATTTAAGCTTATATACTGGTAGAGAGAGCTTGTGAAAACTACTTATGACAAGTTTCATAAGCCTGTTTTGGCTTATTTCCATAAACTCTCTGGGATTGCTCATGAAAGTAATTTATCCAAACATGACCTCTAAATAATGTCTGTTTGATTTCTTGTTTCATCTATGATCCTTCCTTTGACTCCCCCTGTTCTCTACCAGGGAAAGATCTTGATGCTGTTCTTAAAGCAACGCCTATATTGCCAGAGAGCGAGGCTAAAGTCCTTTTAGTCCAGATTTTCCGAGGTCTTGTTTACATTAATGAAACAAAACCAAAGATTATCCATTATGATTTAAAGCCTGCAAATGTTTTGTTTGATGAGCTTGGTTTTGCGAAAGTGACTGATTTTGGTCTTAGCAAAATAGTGACGAATGATGTGGGATCCCAGGGTATGGAACTTACATCCCAGGGTGCTGGTACATATTGGTAAGTGATGAGGATCGTTGTTGTAGGATTTCTAATTTCAAACTGTTCCAAGCTTGTCGGTTTTAAGCTTTAGTCTATTTACTATACTTTAGCTTCGATGCTCCTTTAATTTCAACATTTGCTTTAATAAAACCTTCTTTTGCCTTTTCTTTTTTGATTTGCAGGTATTTGCCTCCTTAATGCTTTGAGCGCAGCAAGACGCCTCTCATATCATCCAAGGTCTATAATTTTTTAAGTTGTGAATACATAGATAGCTTCTTTTTTTTGTTACAATTTTCAATTTCTCGGTCATTTTCCTACGTGGATATTTTGCTTTAATATAAGTTTCATGATGTCTGTATTCTGAAAACGACCAACTGTTAGATAACAATCTTACATAATAATCACTTTACATTTCTGACTTGTGGAAAACAGGTTGATGTCTGGTCTGTCGGTATTTTGTTTTATCAAATGCTATTTGGCAGACGTCCTTTCGGACATGACCAAACAAAAGAGAAAATACTTCTTGAAGACACGATTATTAAGGCACATAAAGTAGAATTTCCCTCAACACCTACTGTTTCTAATGAGGCAAAAGTGAGTTGAGACCCTTTTATAGTAATTACTGCCTGTAGCTAATTTTTCTTTGGCCATTTTATTTACTTATATTATTCTATTGTTTGTTTAGTGGTTGTCACGATCTTTTCTTGTTTTAGGTTATATTTATTGGACAAAAATTCAACTTTATTCCATGGGCAAGCGAAATTAGCATTTGTTATTTATCTGAACTTGTAATTGCATTCCTCCATAACACAGTGCCCATTAAAATGATGGTTTAATAGTTGAAAGTAATATGCACCAATGAGAAATTATTGGTTGCGTAAGATCTTTTTTTCAATTAAAAAATTTATCTTTCTTATTATCACTGCCATAACCATAATAATATTTCTTTGGCTTGAGCTCGGAACTGCAGTTTTAGTGAATTCCTCTTATTTTAATATAGGAAGGTTGTCATTTTCATTAATGACCTCACATATATGCATGTTTATGTTTGGTGTTCACTTTCTAAATTAAGCTTTAAGAAATGGAGTTGGCTCTGTTATAAAGTGCAATGACAAAACGAACGGTGAAGTAAATAAAGTCTCATCCATTGATTTACAATCCATAGTTACAATTCTGCATCATATTCTCTAAAGAGCACTCATCATTTTAGAGAAGCCAAATCCAAAAATACTACCTTTTTATCTTCAATTCTTACTACGAAACCTGACAATTATCTCTACTGTGTACAATTTTGTCAGGATTTTATTCAGCGGTGTCTTGCATATGACCAGGCTGAGAGACCAGATGTATTAACCATTGCTGGACATTCATATCTTACTTACTCAAAGGAAAAGTGAAGGCCATTGACGGCTTGTCACCCTCACCCCATCAAAAAACATATGTAGCTTCAGTCACTAAAGATCTGTTAGAATTTGTATAGACTGTACAGATTTAGTATCTTGGTTAAGTCAGAGAAAGGGTGTTTCCTCACTCTGAAAGGAAGTCATGTCTTCATGCATTTATCATTTGATTCAAAATATTGGATTAGTAAACGGCAAGTTGGTTGGACTTGACCTTAAGGGTCATGCTGTATAGGTAGCTGAGAAGGTTTTCTCGATTTTCAATATTCTTGTCACCGGATTATAACTTGGTACAAGTCATGCCATTGATGTAAATAACACTTCATCATGTTTACATAGAGACAAGTTCCAGAAGTCGGTGTCTTGACTAGCAATAATGAAGCGCTTTGAATTATTTTCTTTAACAAACCTCCATGGTGCAGGAATTTGCACTCACGTTTATCATACATCTCCAAATCAATTAAATATGACATTTCAGCCAATCAATTAAATTATTTAGCTTAAGGATCTCCAAATCAGTTCAATTTGCTCTCCCACAATTTTCTTGCAACCCAATTCAACCTTTGACATCACATAAAATAATTTAATCCCATACATTTTTATATGGGATAAATTAGTCTCTCGGATAAGTTAACGGAAGGGCTAACATGTCCTTCTATAAAAATGTCGGACTAATTTAGATATTAATTTTTGTAGGGTTAAATATGTTTTTAGTCCTTATAAATACACCAACTTTTTGTTTTAGTTTCTCTAAAAAATTTCTTTCACTTTTAGTCATCCAAAAATTTCTCAATTTCACTTTTGGTCCCTCCCTTTATGTAAACTTATAAGTAGAATTCATATTTTTTGAATAAAATGTTGCAGAAAAATTTATAATATCATAAGTACCTCTCACCAAAAAATTTAGAATTTTTTAAGAAAACATGAATTAATTATGAATTTTTCAAAGATATATTAAACATATAGTAAATTGGTGTTTCATTTGAATCGTATATGTACATATCAATCAATTAAGGGTTAAATAAGTTTTCCGTCCCTATAAATATAGCGAATTTTGATTTTTGTCTCTAAAAAATTAAATTGAATGTTTTCAACCTCATAAAAAAGTTTATTTTGTTTTTTGTCTTTAAAGCCCAATCTATGTTCATGTAAATATCAAGATTATAACTCTTTTATGTTCAAATTGTATCTATATTATGTTCGTTTATTATGTTCAACTTTTGTATATTCTTATTGTGTTCAAAAAAATTCAAAAACATGTCAAAATTATATTCATTAGGGACCAAAAACAAAATAATTTTTTTTATGAGGATGAAAACATTCAGTTTAATTTTTTAGGGACTAAAATCAAAATTCACAATATTTATAGGGACGAAAAACTTATTTAACCCATCAATATGATGCATAATTTGTATTTTAAAAAACAATGGTCACCAACCTCTAAAGAAAAAAAAGCACGTCACTTATTTCATAAACATTGTTAAATGGGACAATAAGCTAACACTCACATAGACACGTCAAGAAAACATGAACTCAAAAGAAACAATAAATAAATCAAACAAGCACACATCTGTCAGAACATGCGTCACACAAAATCGTCCCACCCAAAAATCATTTGTCCGAGGATTATTGCTATGATACCATATGTAACGCCTCAGATTTTGATCCAAAACATTACGCTAAATCATTTTCACTTTTAGAAAATCATTACTATTTTTTTTCAATCAATCGGTAATAAATTCTTAATAAAAACCTATACAAAAATTCTTAATATAAATATCCTTCAAATTACTTTTAAAATTACAATTCAATCAAAACCCAATTTGTCCCCGTACACACTCTAAGCAAAAACATCAAAGTATAGACATCACTCCTTTGGTACCTAAAATGTTGGTGTAAGGTCAATTTCCTTATCCAAATTGGTTCATACTCAAAGCACAAGAAACAATGTCATAAAAATAAATAGTATCAAAATTTCTCAATCAAAAGGAAATAAGAGAATACATTCAAGTCATATGCTTTAATAAAGTTCACACACATTTCCTTTGCATTATAATAGTTTAATCAATTATCAACACACAAATGTATAATAACCCAATGCAATGCAATTATGTGTGAAATGCATGCTCTTAAATACTACATGATCCGGATATAACCTGCCACTAAGGCACCACACAGAAATAGCCTGCCACTAAGGCACCACACAGATGCATATGCCATGCATGATAATGAAAATGCAACCTAAATCCCGCCACTTAAGCATCCCTAAGAATTATGATATCAACCTGCCACTAAGGCACCACATAGAAATGATTATATATCTCATATTACCGTGAGCATGATCAAAACAATCTTTTCAATAAAACTCACATTTTTTATCTCTTTTTCCTTTCAAAAATCTAACATGTCTTTCTCAACATCACAAAACATATAAAATATAATCTTTCCGCATCACTTTCACATAATCAAATATTATATAAAACATACTTAAAACTAATAAATTTTATATAAGACCAATTTTACCATATAACTACTTATTTTAATTGTTTTTCTTTTCAAAAGATAAGAATTGCTACCATTATTTAATTACACAGTCCCAACACTTAGTAAGAAGATATGAGAAAAAAACCTTTACCTCAAGAGCTTTCCTTCTTATCACACTCTAAGGCCACGAAAATTAATATCTCAATGGAGGAGGTCAAAAGCTTCATCATGAATAGCTTAGGATTAGTATTACAGAAATAGACCAAAGAAAATAATGGAATTGGAATAGTATTTGACCAGGTACTTACGCAAATGTGGCGAAAAGAGATACTAGGTATTGCTTGATGCACCCTAAGAATTATTTGAGATGAATAATGACTAGAATTGAGGTGTCAATGGAAAGCGGTGATTATTTATAGATGGTAAAGAGGATCAAAGTGATAGCATGGAGGAAAGCTGTACGCACATACCCAAAAACGTGTGCTGAAGGCATGTATTTCTCTTTAATATGCAAATTGTAGCATTTTTTTCTAAAACGAAATCAAGGATATGATTAAGGTAACAAGGAATTATTTGGTATTCAAAACTTTTGTGAGTGGAGAGCAAAAACGAAGGAGAGATGCTGATGGTTTTTGGTATAGTAGACCGTAAGAAATAGTTTCATGTATTTTCTTAATTGTGTTATTAATAACAAAGTTATTATAGGTATATGTGACAGTTACACTTGAACCAAGTCAGCAAAAATAAAGGATAATATCTACACACACCTGAAAACTAGGTCTAATTTAATGTCTACTCACAACATAACTATAGGGAGGAGTATGTGGTGATATGTGGGAGGTGGATATAAGAAGGCATACTATTAGGCTAACAACTTAGAACATGACTAAGAGAGATGCATTTTGTGTCTTGACTCGGCAACATAGTAAAAGGGAAACTCATGTCAAATCAATAAAATAAGTTGAGTAAATAAATATAAGAATTGACTAAATACAACAATAACCCACATACTAATAGAATGGTTAAGAATGTAACACCCTATTTATTTATTTGATTATTCTAGTTGAGTTTGGAGTCTTTTATATGACTTATATGATTTATGTTGATTTATGTTGATAAATGACGCGTGTTGTGTATTAATATTTTATTAAATGGCTTTATTTTATTATTTAGTAGGATGGGTTGGAATTATGAATAAAAAGACTTGAGAGGGGCTAAATTAGAATTAAGTAGAAATGAGTGGTGTTAATTAGAAAATCTGTTGAGATAAAAAGTAAAAAAACAAGATCCAGACAAATTAAGTTTTGAGAAGTCTTTGGGAGAAAAGAAGAGAACCAAGAGAAGAGGAGAATCAAGACAAGGAGAACTTGTAGATTCTTGCAATCACCAATCTAAGGTAAGGGTGGGACTAACATTCTCTAATCTTAGGTTATGTAATTCTGAAACTAAATTTGACAGGTTGTTGTTGTTGTTTTGTGGATTTGGGAATTAGGTCATGGGGTAGAAATTTGGTTGTTAATGGTGTAGAAAGTCCATAGAATATGTGCATAATTGATGTTCAAGTCGTAGAATCATCACGGGTTGAGTTCCCTATCAAATTTGAGATTGGGGTTGATGAAAATTGGGTTTTTGGGGTGAAAAATCGCACTTCCCGACAGAAATCTGTTACGACTCGCCACAGCGAGTAATCTGCTCACCACAGCGAGTAATCTGCTCACCACGGCGAGCTACAACGTGACAGAGAGTAGTGTTTGCTCGTCATCCACTCGCCACGGCGAACGAATGTGTGGCAGGGAGCAGTGTTATCTCGCCACGTGCTCGCCACTGCGAGTAAGCCCGCCCGCGAGGCGAATCATGTAGTAGCAGTGTGCCTTTTTCACGTTCTTGTGTCTTTTTTCACACGTTTCTGTTTTGAATTAGCCTTTGGTGTAAATATGAAGATTCTAGGTAATATTGTCAGTTTTCAAAATGGCCTTATTTGTCGTGATTAACTTTGATTTGATGAATTATTATATGATGTATATATTGATGAATTACTAAATGAATGCATATGTTGACTAATATGATGTTATGTGATGTTGCTCATAAATGATGAATGTTATGGAATTATATTGTGGAGTCGTTGTTGTTGTTGTTGTCGTTGCCGTTGATGTTGTCATTGCTGTTGATGTCGTCGTTGTCGTTGATGTTGTACGTTGTTGTTGAATAAGTTGTTGAGTCCATGCATACTCATATAAAGTTGGGGGCTCATGCCCTGTTGAATGATAATCATTCATACCACGTTGATTTTGAGAGCCTATGCTCTACACGTTGGTTTAGGAGTTGATGTTCCACACGTTGATTTAGGAGTTGATGCTCCACACGTTGATTTAAGAGCCTACGCTCTACATGTTGAATTAAGAGTCTATGCTCTAACACATTGATTGGTACCACATGCATACTGCATAGTCAAGTTGTTGTTGTGTTGTTGCGTTGTCGTTGATGTCGTGTTGTCGTCGTCGAGTTGTTAAGTTGTTGTCGTTGTTTTAAATATCAAGCAGAAATAATTGAAGCATATGTGAAGTATTATTGTTGTCTAATTGTAGTTGTTTATGTTGTTAAATTCCGATGATGAATTATATGCTTATTATTATTGAATGTGAATCTCACCCCTTCTGTTTGAATGTTGCCTCTACGTGGGTAACTTGCAGATAACCAGGATTAGCTGCTGATGTGAGTTGACTCTCTCATGCGTCGTCTTAGGGTCGCTCTGATACGTAACGGGATGGGAATATTCGCTTTGTTTTCCACTGTTACGTATTATTTATGAACTATGTTGTCGAATTATTTGAACCAGGATTTTCATTGAAGTTGTTTATGTTGAGGCCGTAGTGTCAAAGTTGTTTAATAAAAAATTAATTTTCCGCTGCGATATAATTGAATTTTGAGAAAGTTGTTTTAATAAATAGTAACTTTACTCTATTTATACATGAATGTAGTGTGGCATTCCGTTTTATGTTGAATACTCTGATTTATATGTATTATCTACATTGTTTGAGAAAACGGAGTGTTACAAAGAACACTATAAAGAAGTGAGGAAAATGCATGAATGATAAGGGATATTAAATTGGTCAAGTTCGTTTTGAAACAAATGGAGAGGGAGGCATGCATAATCCTACAATAGTTGTAGGAGGAATAATAAGAAAAGCTAAATTGAAATTAAGACCCAAAGATAAAATGCATGGCAGAAAGTGCATAGAAATGATCTAGCAACTAAAATTAATAGCTATTATGATCACATCAAGTAGGTCATTTGAAATACATCACCTACTATGAAAATTTAACAAAAGGAGGATTTGCAATATTCTAAAATCCCTTACATTTAAAATAAATTAATGAATAAATCATAAATCAAGAAAATCATTAAGAACTACATGTATAAAATATCGGGATGTTACACTATTACCCCCTTAAAAATAGTTTCGTCCTTGAAACTAGAAAATAGAAAGAAAAAAAATAGAAAAAATAGGATAGATTTAACAAAACATGTTGTAAAACCATTCGACATTTCTTTTAAAAATTTCAGCTAAAATACTTTCAAATTATTTTCAAAAGAGGAAAAATTATTATAAAATAGTCATTCACGTAGATAACCACAAGTAAGAAAAATTTAAGAATGAAATTAAACATCCAGCGTCCGATAAAAGAAAAATGTCATGTTTTCGCTATGCACTCTGATATCAACTAGTTGGTCATCTATCATAATGGTGGTAAATACTATCCTACCACAACAATAATAGATAGAAAATAGATAATTTTATTCTGTAAAAATTAAAAACATTTTTTTTAAGGAAAATAAAAACAAAATTTTAAATAATAATTTTTTTAAGGAGCTAAAATCATAAGAGTTTTTCTAATTACACCCTGTATAATCTTGGTTACATTCAAAAATGACAAAATTACCCTTGCATAAAATTTAATTTTCAAAAAACCTCTTCCTTCTTTCTTGATTACACCCCAAAACTCATCTTTCGTCTTTCCTTCTTCAAGAAGATTTATCTTTTATATGCAAGATTTCAAAGAAAATTCGAAGCAAATAAGGTTAGCAAGTTGTGTTCTTCGATCGATTATGTTTTTCTTGTCATGGGTTCCCTAATTCTAAGTTATTTATGGGTTCAGTGTGTGTTTGTTTTTCTTGTTTATGGATTCTACTGAAATTTAATCTTAAACTCAGTTTAAGTAGGTTATGTAAACTGAGTTTAAGTGTATACATCTAAAAGTTTAACTTTGTTCAATGATTCTATGTAATCTTCAGTTTAAGTATATATATGTAAGCTTAGTTGTTAAATGATTCTACTTAATCGCAGGATAAATATGTACACTTAAACTTGAAATCTCGAAATATAGAGCCGTGAATAGAAAAATTCAAATCATAACCTTAACCCCTAAATAAAAACTCACAATCTTGAACACTTCAACTTCAAATCTCGGTATTCGTGACCCAAGGAAAAAACAAAACTTGAAACTTGGGTACTCCATTCATTCTATCAACTCTTTCTCTGAGGTACGTTTTCTCTCACTTGTCATCTCTTTTCCGAACCTTCATCGCTTCCAATTTTTCATATGTTCATACTTCGTAATTTCTATGTAATGATTCACTTTGAAACCCTAAAACGGTTTCCCATTCAATTTGTTATTCCGCTCGTTGATTTCGATACCAAATCCTCAAGGAATACTTCGTTGAAAAATCACTTCAAAACGATTTTTCATGCTCTGTTACGATTTTCAAAACCCTAAATCGATTCCCGATAAGTTTTTACTTAAATTTATTGTTTGGCTACTTGATTTCTATGCTAAAACCTAACTCTGACTGTCTTCACAGCAGAAGAATAATCATGGAAGCAAGGATGGATGACCTTGAACGCAGGCTCAAAGCTATGGAAGCTAACAACGCAGAAAATTTCAAAAAATTGTTCGCGTTGCTGTCAGCAAAAGTCTCCCAGTCGGAGAACAAGATAGCTTCTGATTCCGGTGAGGGAGGATCGAACTTTTGCTTGTCTGTGGGCAAGTTCTCCAGTGAAGACCCAGTCGGTTGGATAACAAGAGCGGAAGTGTATTTCTGTGTTCAACATACTCTGCCCGAGCTCAGAGTCAACTTGGCTAAACTTTGTATAGATGGTGACGTTCTCAAGGCGTTGATTGAAAAGGAAGGGGAAGGCAAAGTTATAACTTGGGAGGGGCTGAAGCATTGGTTGCTTAAACGCCACGGCGGGAGAAGTGAGTGATAGGAATGTCTTAACTTATTATTAGGGTGGTTGTGGCTAAGTTAACTAGATTATTATTAGGATTTAGGGGTTGAAAGGCCCATTAGGATTGATACTCTCCATGCTTTGGGAGTTGTTAGAGAAACCCTTTACTTCTGTTATCCTTATTTCTATTAATAATAATAATACACCCTGTTTTCTAATTGCATCCGTTTCTCGCCTTTCTCCGTGTTGATTATTTTCAGTTTACCGCATAATAATTGTCGTTAAACTTTCTTTCTTGATTCTATAAATACACTACGCTCTATGTTATTTAAAATATAACGAAGTAGATACACTAAATCTGCTTGCGTGAAACATCTATAACAAAAATGAACTAGAAATTTTGAATTCATTCTTGTTCTCGTACTCCAAAATAAGTTAAGGAGCATTTCATGTGTCATGCATAAAAATATTCACATTTCGTCTGGTCCTTGTATTTTGCAGAGAATAGAAGTAATATATGATATGCCGATATCAGTTTCAAAGGCTATTGGACAAAATGAAAGGCTAAAAGTACGACAGGATTCATTGAGACTTGGAAATGTTGGTTTATTCATGTATAGGTGGGGAGCACTGTAACAAATACTTTTTCATAAAATTTTTATTTTGGTTTTCTTAGTGGTTTGATTATGAATTTTAGAGCTGGAACTGTCTTAACTGAGACCTGGGAAGATGACTTGGTGTTAAAGGATCTTCATATGAATGTCTAGCTTGTATGTCTAACCTCTTTCTTCCCCTTGTATTTATTTTGCACCAATGGTACTTGCAAGTATGATCATATAGATCGTGAATCAGAAATTGATTTACCTCCTTAATTATATTTATTAGTTTGTTCCTAGAAAAGGCAACTCTGATTTTTGTTCTCAATATATATGACACACACACACACACACGAGGAACAACAATGAGAAAAGCATTAAGCCAAAATTTGTGACATGGTATGAGAGCAAGTTCGATCAAATCTGTGAGATCTTAGTTCATCTGGGATTTATTCGGCGACACCCCACTGGGTCACTCTTGTCCCCCCTGATATCAAAACCCATGGCTGCAAATGGGTGTATTATGTGAAATGAATTCAGATGGGTCCCTTAGCCTTTACAAGGCTTGATTGATTGCCTTAGGAAACAAGCAGGAATATTGAACTAATTATGATTAGACATTTGCTCTGGTTGCCAAAAAGACAATTGTTCGCATGGTGCTCTCTATAGCTACTTCTAATGGATGGTCTCTTTATCAAATGGATTTGAAGAATGTTTTTCTTCGTGGTGACTTCACGTGTTTTTACATTCCAAGGTGCTGGAACATATTGGTAAGTGGTGAAGATCGTTGTTGTAGGATTTCAAATTTCAAACTGTTCCGAACTTGTTGGTTTTAAGCTTTAGTCTCTTTCATTATACTTTAACTTTGATGCTCCTTTCAACATTTGCTTTAATAAAACCTCCTTTTGCCTTTTCTTTTTTGATTTCCAGGTATTTGCCTCCTGAATGCTTTTAGCGCAGCAAGCACCTCTCATATCATGCAAGGTCAATAACCTTTTAAGTCGTGAATACACAGATAGCTTCAACATATGTGTCATAATTGTTAGATAACCATTTTACATGATAATCGCTTTACATTTCTGACTTGTGGAAAACAGGTTGATGTCTGGTCTGCTAGCATTTTGCTCTATCAAACGCTCTTTGGCAGACGTCCTTTCCAACATGACCAAACACAAGAGAGAATACTTCTTGAAGACACGATTATTAAGGCACGCGAAGTAGAATTTCCCTCTAGACCTACTGTTTCTTATAAGGCAAAGGTGAGTTGAGCCCCTTTTCTAGCAATTACTGCCTGTTCCTTGTTGTTCTGTGGCTATCTTTCATTTACTTATATTATTCTATTGTTTAGTGGTGGACACAATCTTTGCTTGTTTTGGGTTATTTATTGGACAAAATGTCAACTTTATTCCATGTGCAAGTACAATTGGCCTTCATATCTGAATTTATCTGAATTTGTTATTTCATTCCTCCATATCACGGTGCCATTCAAATTATATATGTTGGTTTAATAGTTGAAAGTAATTTGCACCAATGAGAAATTATTGGTTGTGCAAGATTTTTTTATAGTTAAAAAATTTATGCTTCTTATTATCACCGACAAAACCATAATAATATTTCTTAGTCTTGAGTGCAGAACTGTAGTTTGTACTGAATTCCCCTTTTTATTTTAATATAGGAAGGTTGTAATTTTCATTTATGACCCCAGATATAAGCATGCTTATGTTTGGTGTTCACTTCCTTAATCTAGCTTAAAGAAATGGAGTTGGCTCTGTATGAAGTGCAACGACAACCGTTGATTGAAATATTTTGATAACATAGTGCTATATGCAAAACTAACGGTGAATCAGTTAAAGTCTCAACCATTAATTTCCAATCAACAGTTATAATTCTGCATCATATTCTCCGAGTAGCACTCATCATTTTAGAGGAACCAAATCCAAATATAGTACCTTTTTATTTTTATCTGCATTCTTGCTATGAAACCTGACAATTTTATCTACTGTGTGAACAATATTGTCAGGATTTTATTTGGCGGTGTCTTACATATGACCAGGTGGAGAGACCAGATGTATTAACAATTTGCTCAAGATTTGTATCTCACTTACTCAAAGGAATAGTGATGTTCATTGACATGGCTTGTTACCCATACCCCCACCAAAAGCCATATGGGGAGGGATCTCATCATCTAACTTCACTCACTAAATATCTGTCAGAATTTGTATAGGCTGTTTAGATTTTACAATCTTGATTGAGTCAGAGAAAGGGTGTTTCCTCACTATGAAAGGAATGTTGTCTTCTTGCATTTATCATTTGGTTCAACATATTGGATTAGAAAAAGGCAAGTAAGTTTGACTTGACCTTAAAAGGTCATGATGTATACGTAGGTGAGAAGGTTCTATTGATTTTATAGGACTTTAATGCACATTTATTGGCTTTGATTTGTGGAGAGTTGTTTTAAAGACATTTGATTGAAGAGTTTATGTTATATTGGCTAAATATGTGGTACAAAAGTACTAGTTTTCAACCATCAGATGTGATGTTACATTGACAATTTGATCTCCTAAGTCCTTGTTTTTCATGGACTCGGTGTTGTTCTCAGTCTTCCCACCAAACAATCTTTTCATTGCCATATTCGTAAATCGTAAGGATGTGGCATCCTTTATCAATCATATGCAACCGTCCTTCAAAATGTTTGACATATTGTCAATGTACACCAAGTATCTGCAACAAGCAAGTACAGACGAATCATTATATGTATCGAGTACAATTCTACACATCCACAACATACTTTACACATAAGTTCATTGGCATAGGTCATACCTTTCTTAAGCCTTTTCTTCCAGTCTAGTGCACTAATTAGAGAACTGCTCTTTACCCAAACGTTTTTCTCATTCCCAAGTGAATGTCCATATTGCCCCTGCGTGAGTTAACTCACGCTACGTGCTGTTATATGCTCATGCAGAGCCTCATTTCCTCATTTCCAATCAAATTTCTCTCAAATTACCCCAATTCGAAATTCCTTCAACTTCAAATCAAACAACACTCCAACAACAAGAACAAAATTTTTCACTTAAAATAGAATTTTATGTTTAGTGTTTTGTTAAATTTTGATTTTTTTTGCAAGAAATGATAGAATGTTACATGTATATGACTTATAGTGTTTAATTGTTATGATGTTTAGATGTTTGCATGATTATGTTAGATTTTTTACGATTAGATTAGATTTTTTTAGTTATAGGGTTTAGTTTAAATTTTGATTTTTTTGCCAAGAAATCACACAATGTTACATGTAAATCACTTATATTGCTTAATTGGTTAGATGTTTGCATGTTCGTGTTGTAGTTATGAGTTTTAGGGTTTATGTATAATTTGCACTTCAAATGTTTGATGAAATGTTTGAATGAGTTTTTCATTGATTGTTTTTAATTTCTTATTGTGTAGATTTGAATTTGAAGCAATGGCCGAGTGGATCGACGTTCATGCACAATTCAACGGCGGAGAACCTCAAAGGTTGAAAGTTCGGTGCCTTGGTGTAACGTTAAGAGGTCTTAAGGATGAACTGAATGAATTCAACCAAGGAGTCAACCCCGGAGACACAAGGAGGGTGGAATGCGTTCGGTATAAACGTCCAACGCTCGACGAGGGGAGAGTATCATTCAGTTGGGTGGAATTAACGAACGACGAAAACGTGACTAACATGCTTTGGGAGCACAACATGTTCATGTGGATCGATATGTGGGTAACGTTGCTCAGATCAACTGAAGATATTATTAAGAGTATGATTCCGCTAAAAGATCGTGATTAGGTAGCGAAATGCACTTTCCAATTACAACAATTGTCTTCCTCTGAATGAGGTAATTCAAACTTGTTAAACGGCAATTCCCAAACATTCACCCGGAAGTGTTATTGTTTCATTCAAATGATTAAATTCTTGTTAGTTTGGTTTAGATGAAGGTATTGAAGTGTCAAGGACTGGACCTCATTCTTTTGGCATTTGAATACCATCATCTAAACCAAACTAACAAGAATTTAATCTTTTGAATGAAACAATAGAACTTCTGGATG
>Ga0315913_1002338_pt1 | contig 22155 bp, 11 predicted proteins | sample MpolsnodulesMG_FD_207736 | JGI IMG/M metagenome (GOLD analysis project Ga0315913, IMG submission 207736) | Medicago polymorpha root nodule microbial communities from Los Angeles, California, United States - small nodules | ecosystem: Host-associated > Plants > Roots > Nodule | place: USA... | reverse complement strand
CTACCGGGTACATAACTGCCTATGGTAGACATCAAGTCAAACAATCAGATTCCAATGGACCTTACATAACTCAATATGGTAAACATGAAGCCAAGAACCTAGATTACACTACTGGGTACAAGAGCCATATTCATGAATCCAATGAACCTTACATAACTGCCTATGGTAAACATGAAGCCAAACAATTGGAAACCAATGGACCTTACATTACTCAATATGGTAAACATCAAGCCAAACAACAAGAATCCAATGGAGATTACACAACTGCCTATGGTAAACAAGATGCAAAGCAAGTAGATTACCTTATAGGATACGTATCTGCTGGAAATGATCCAAAAGGCCCCCCATCTACCAACTCAAAAGATCTAGAAGGCCACCCGTCTCCTAACTTGGATCGCACAGAAGCTTTCAAGGTAGGATTTTTCAATTTGGACGATCTTTATGTCGGAAATGTAATGACCCTTCAATTTCCCGTCCAAGAGGTTTCACCTTTCCTCTCAAAAAAAGAGGCTGACTCAATTCCTCTTGCAATGTCACAACTCCCAAGTGTTTTTCAACTCTTCTCAATACCTGAAGATTCTCCTCAAGCTAAATCCATGTTAGGATCACTTGAACAGTGTGAAGCGGAAACCATTACAGGGGAGACTTTGACTTGTGTAAACTCTCTAGAGTCCATGCTCGAATTTGTTGACACAATCCTTGGTTCATACGCGAAACATAATATTCTCACCACCACCAAACCCTCACCGACAGCCACCCCTTTACAAAATTACACCATTTTGGAAGTATCACATGATATTGATGCTCCCAAATGGGTAGCTTGTCATCCCCTCTCATATCCATATGCCATTTACTTTTGTCATTACATAGCTACAGGGACTAGAGTGTTCAAGGTGTCACTTGTTGGTGATGCAAATGGAGATAAAATGGAAGCTGTTGGAATTTGCCATTTGGACACATCTGATTGGAACGCAGATCATATTGTATTTAGGCAGCTTAGGGTTACGGCTGGGAAGAACACTCCAGTTTGTCACTTCTTACCTGTGAACCATCTTATGTGGGTTCCAATGCAGCCTTCAGAAGCCACCATCTGAAGTGAGTTGGTCTATCTAGACTTGTATAATAAAGGTTTATCAATCTCACTAGTGATACTAGTGATCGATGAGTGATGACCAATTTCATGTTTGTATGTCTTGTTTTTTTTTAGAGGAAACATGTTTGTATGTATTGTTATTGCTACTTTTTTATGCATAAATAAATTAAAAATTATGATAGGTAGAAATATCATTGCTGATTAATGTTTTTATTTTGTTGTGGTGTCGCTTATATTAGTGTTTGTGTGCATGGGAAAGGTTTCACAACATAGTAGAAAAAAGAGGAAAAATTAAATTAGAGATCAAGTCAAATATTTTTTGATATGTTTGGATGTTGTTTTGTAAAAACGCTAAGATCAGATTAGATTTCAGATCACTTTTTTTAAACCGAATCGAAAAAGTAAATATTAATACTTATTTATTATTTTTTTAGTATTATACATTATATTATTATGTTGCTTGTTGGGTTTAATGTTATATATTGCACTAATTTAATCTAATTATTATTACTTCATATGTTTAAAAAATAATCGATAGTTTTCATACTGTAATTTTAACTTCATAATATATTTTGTATCAAACCTATTATTTATCCTCGTGAGCTTAACTCAGTTGGTATGGACAATGCATAATATATGCAAGGTCTGAGGTTCAAACCCCGACCACCACCAAAAAAACCTATTATTTTACCGTGTTTGTGTAAATTAATATTAATAAAAAGTAAATTAAAAAAATATATTTTGCATTTTGGATATCTTAAAATCGATCTAAATTAAACTACATATATTTGGATCAGATCTTTTCAGATTTTTTTAGAATACTCATCCAAACTATACCGCGTGTTATTTTTATTTTGGATCAGATGACATTTTGCCTCAAAACTGCACCGCGAACACCTCTACAAATTTGTATTCCAGATGATATTTCTTTTTGGTTTTATATTAAATAAAAATAAAACAAACTAACTCTAGACTAGATATTATCTTGAAAACTAGAAACAATGAAAATAAACTATTTTTTTTTGTTGTTATTTTTGAATAAGATAAACTAACCCATGAAGTTGGATGATTTAGGATAAAACTGAATTACAACAACTTGAATGAAAACAATACAAAATGTTTCTTAAACTATTGACAACTCTTCTAAATGACCTCTTTTTTTTTGAACAAGCCAAAATGACTCCACTCGCACAAGGCATGCAGAGTGAGCCACCAACAAAGATACAATGTCAAGTTACAGGTGCATCAACAACGCACTCCAAATGAAAAACAAAAACTTGAAGATTACATCATGACACCCATACAGTACAAAGGGTGGTTCCACCAGTCGTAATAGCTATAAACGAAGGTGGACATGTTAGCCTTAGGCCATTGAAAAGATAGCAATTTGTCAGAGTCTGCTAAGCTGTAGAAATCAGCCACCTGTTGATGAAAAGCGCGTTTATTCCGCTCCTTCCAAATAGGAACAACAATGGGGCGGGGGTGGGGACGGGTTTTGCCTTCCCCATCCCCATCCCCTACTCCCATATACTTACCCGTTACCCTACCCATACCCAACGGGGACGAGAAATTAAATCCCATCCTCGTCCCCAATGGGTTCGGGTATTCCCGTCTCATCCCCGTCCCCGTAGTGAATCATGTTTTTTTTAATAAAAAAAGAGTTTTTTTAAGCTTCAATGGTAATGTTGTAATGCATTATCCAACAATTTGCGCTCATTTTAGCATTTCCTTACCGAATAATTCGGTTGCTCCTTTAACTATCAATGAAAGTTCTTATATCATGACAATTATCAAACCAAATAACATGACATATCATTATCAACCCCCTCAACAAAAACAAAAAAAATGACCTTTCTACATTCAGGTAGGGTTTGGGTATGGGTTTGGGGTGAGAATATATATCCCCGTTACCCGTCCCGTACCCGTATTTTGAAATCGGGGAAAACCCAAACCCAGTCAAATCGGGGAAAACCCATCAAATCGAGGTTGGTTTGGGCGGGTACCCATGGACACGGGTTTTGTTGACATGTCTACTTCCAAATAACCCAGACATAAGAAAACCATATTATTCGAAGGAACGAATGAGCACAACGCGATAACCCCGCCAAGTGACAAAACTGAAGTAAATGGCAACGAATCTCAATGGGAGGAACAAAATATAAATGAAGCCAATGCAAAACCAAAAACCACACACGACTAAAGATGTCACAAGTGAAAAATAGGTGGTCGGCTGTCTCTATAGAACCGCAGACTGTCACGCACACAGTGTCGTCATGGTGAAGAATTTGTCGTCGAACTAGGTTGTCCTTGGTTGGAAGCCTATTGCGAAGTAGTCTCCATGCGAAAATAGATACCTTTGACGACACCTGTTTATGCCATACATCGTCAAAGAGACCCCGTTCAGGAGGAGCATCTACCAAAGTGAGAAAATGGTATGTTCCCTTAACGGAATGACCGTTAATAGGATCTAAAAGCCACCTCCACCTATCAAGAACCTGATCCTTCAAAACAATATTATGCAATAACACAACACAATCTGTAACACTATCCTCCTCCCAAAAAAAACTAAAAACATAGACTAAAATATCATATCATGTTCCATCATCAGAACCCAATATATTTTTGGAGTTAGGCATTGTTTGTGTTTTATGTCACCACTAAATTTTAAGGGTGCGTTTGTTTCAGCTTTTAAAAAAATAGATTTTGAGTTAAAAGAATCTAGAGAGTTTTTTTTAAAAAAAAAAAATTAATTCTATTTGTTTACTAACATAAAAATCATTTTTTTTAAGATTTGAAACTCTTACACTTGAGGTCCTTGTATTTAGAAAAAAAAATAGATGTTTGAAAAGCTACTTGAAATAGCTTTTCATTTTGTGGCTAAAAATTATTTTTTTAATAAAATCTGAAACAAACACTACAAAAATAAAAAAATTGATTTTTTTAGTTAAAAAAATAGTTTTTTTTTTTCAAAAAAAAAAGCTCAAACATAGCAGGATATGCTTCACTCCAAAATTTATTCTTTTAAACATACACCTTTTACCTAAGCCCGCTATAACCCTAAATATTCTTAAAAGTGTATACTAAGATATTAAATTTGATTGAGAGTTTAAAAACTTTTCAAGTATATTGTAATATAGTAGATCTGCATGCCGACTATTGTGTGCACTAGTTTAAAAACAATGTAAGTTTGGGGTTATGATGACACTCTGTCGTAGATGTTATTTTAGTCATTTTTATATGTTTTTAGCTAATCTTAAGCTGCTTTAGACAATTTGGAGCCGAAGATATCAAGAAAATCAATGGTTCTATTTTAGAAGAATCGTGTCATGATCGTGGTATCGTGATATAATTTCAGCTCAGTTTGGAGCAATTGCTACAACCTAACAAATCATGTTACAATTTGTAGCTTCTAAGGCGCGATTTTGTGAGCACCAAAGGAGAAAATTTGAATTTAATAAAGCAATGTGGCACAATTTGTGTACATTGTGGCACAACTTTGTCGTTTCAAAACCAAGTCTATAAAATTTGAACTTCATTTCTTATGGAAGGTTCAAATTTTCTAGATCTGAAAGACATATTTCACAACTAAGAACTCAGGATCTCGTGGTGGCTGGCCATCCAACTCATAGTGATCCTAATTCATGTAATAGCGTTTTTCTTTGATTTAGTTATTTGTGGTTTAACCATGAGTATCTAATTTTCCATTGATTAGGTCTTAGACGAATCTATTGTAAGTTGTTTGAACCATATGATTGTATAAACTATATTTAATACAATTACTATCCTAGTTTTATTCAGAATTATTTACGTGTAATGCTTTTTATATCTTGATCACATATGAAATGAATCTAAATATCAATTGACTACTAGTCATATTTGTTGAATTCGATCTAATAATTTTGTTTAACCTAACGGGTCACTTTATAGATAGAGGATTGTTAGGTTAAATTTAAAAATTAACGTTCTAGTGAAACCTTCAATAGTTACGGATTTACGCAAGAGATTATGGGGTTGTAACCTTAGATAAGAGTTTTGAGTCAAAAGATTGATTAGAACTATTTTGTTAATTTACCGTGAAACTATGAGAATAATTGTAGAGGATGGTTGCAATTTACCAAATGGGAGCAATAGATGATTTGAAAGACCTGATGTATTTTTATGTTTAAATTTAAACGGATTTATTTACATTTTATGATTACTTGAATGTTTTTGAACCAAATGAATTGCCCTATGCAACCACCCCTTTTTTATACATCCGATATGATAACTTCATTACCTAGAAAGAGATAGAACAATTCATGTGAATACGAATTATATTTTATTACTTCGATAATGTTTTGAGAGAATGTAATGTTTTGAGGGAATTCAAATACTTTGAGGTGAATTCCATTGTTTGGATAACAATTTGAAGAATTTTTAAAATGATGGAAATTTATGAAGTATTTTGTTCAAGTTAAATTTAGAGAATTTCAAATGACACCTAAAAGTTAAGAATTTTAAAATTCTTCATTGTTATATTTTTTCAAATTTTGCATTTTGGTCCCCAAATTTTTAAATTTGACCCCAATAAATTTTCAAAAATTGCAAATGGACCCCTCAAATTTTAAAAATTATAATTTGACCCCTCATTTTTTTTAAAAATTTCAAATTGACCCCTAATTTCATTTTTCAAATTTGGACCAAAAAATAAAATTTATAAAAGTTGCACAAAAATGATGACAATAATTTTTTTAATTACTTAATCCAAACAATAACATTTAAGAATGAAAACAATTGAATTGAAACATTTGAATTCCTTAAAATTTTAAATTCTTTAAAATTTCTCAATTACCTCATCCAAACACACTTTAAAGCTTCACCGACTCACTTAAGCTATCATCAAGTTCAAATAGTCACTCATTTGTTCCCACCATGTGATGGCTACACTCAAAATCTAGGAACCACACCTATTACCTAGCACCACTGCTCAATCCCTCTTGAGCAATGAGAAGCCTTTCCCCATCTTCTTCTAATTTAGCCAAATTAGCATTCTCCTCCCAACTTGGATACACAGTTTGGTAGAGTTCTAGCTTATGATACTTGAAGCATTAAATAAACTCCTTGTTTTATCTACCTCTTTCATGATATTTTGATCCACTAAAACCCCTACAATAACCATATTCCCTTCTAGAGTTTGAAATCTTGAGAACCTTTTCTTCATTTTTTTCACAGTGAGCCCTTTATATGTTGCTCATGGACAAGTAAGGTGCTTTGTAAATACTCAATGGAAGTTTGTGACGACATTGGATTCTTTAATTTAACACACAACATAATCGAATTTGGAAGTCATTGACCTCAAAATATTTTCAACGACTAAGAGTTGCTCCATTTTCTTCCCGTGAGATGTCATTTGATTTTCGTTTGCAAGAGTCCTTGCGAAGTATTCATCAACCGATTCACCATATTACATGCTAAGAACCTTACACTCCCGCGTAGAGCTTGGAATTGAACACATTTAACCTTTGTGGAGCCTTGATAGTTCTAACACATGGAAGAGATAGTTCTTAACTTTGAAATTTTTGAGTAATGTCCCAACTTGTTCAATACAAATACACAAAATAAAGGGCCTAACAACAAAATTAACAACAACAATTCCTACTACTAACATTGTGACTGCATAACATAATGCAGTCCTCAATTTAATGCTCTAAAAGAACAACTCTAATAAATTCAATCACTCTTTTTTCTTTTCTTTCCAAAGCATACCAACTAAAACAAAAGGCCCCTGGAGTAGGAATTGGCCCCAATCTGATTTTCACATTAAAATCTCTCCATCCAACACACCAAAAATAACTTTATAAAAAAACTTAACAGAGTTCTTAAATTTTGGTACCATTTTTTCTACATCAAACACTTTTCAGGACTCTATTGGCCACTAACTTTAAACAATAGTTATATAATAAAAAAAACAGTTTACCTTTTTTATTGAGTTAAAATAATCTCTATTTTTTTATTTAACTATTATTCATCACATATCTATCCTATCTTCCCTTCCATAATTTTTTTTGATGAAACAAGCAAACAAGGTTTCTTTGCATATCTCTCATCTATTACGCCTCTCATCCCATGCCTCGTTTTCAAGTATGAAAATACTCACATACACGTGCACTGTTAACTGAGGCATGGGCTCTCTATAGTCTATCCTTTTTATTTCCGACAAAGTCTATAGGTACATCTTAATAATTGTCACAAAACAAATACTCTACATGATTGTTTACCCACCATTGCCTTCTTTTTTGTATGCTTATTAATTAAGGAATCTTGATACCCTACTATTAAACATCGTTTATCCAATAGGAGGGGATCCGTTTCCAAGATTGAGTCATAAAATAAAAATAAAAAACATAATGAAATGAAACACCATTTTTTTCTTATCATTGAAATTTTGTTATAAACTTCTTTTTTCCATACAAGTCACTTCGTTTGAAAAGCTACTCTAAAACACACAGGACCACTATATATATTATATTATTTATATATCACCCCTATTGATTAATACACATTTTTATATACTAAGTTGAGACATTGGTCCCTAACTGAACTTGTGCAACTTGAGCATTGTCTTTTTCAGCTTCCTTAGTATTCTTTGATTTTCTCCAAATTTTACCAAAAGAGGCTTCCATTTCTTCAAGTGTTTTACCTTGTGTTTCAGGAAGCATAATATAAAAAAATATCCACCCAATTGTAGCAATACCTCCAAATAGGAAAAATGCACCACCAATCGTAATTCCTTTGGACAAGGACAGAAAAGTCATTGAAATAACCCCACTTGTGACCCTATTCACCACAACACCACAAGCTGCACCTTGTGCCCTCAACCTCAAAGGAAAAATTTCACTACTATAAACCCATGTGATGGGTCCTGCACCAATTGAGAAAGTTGCTACATATGACAAAACACTTGCTATACTCAATCCAATGGCCCAATTTAGCTTTGTGTTTGAATGATCGATGATCGTAAGGCTCACAGCGAGTGTGAGAAGCGAGACTACCATACCACCAACACTAGTGAGTAATAGAGGACGGCGACCATATCGGTCTAACATAAAAGTAGCCACTAAGATAAACATTGTCTTAACGAATCCAACGGCTATGGTTGCAAGAAGTAAATGTGTGTCACCTTTAATCCCAGCTTTGTCAAAGATTTTAGGACTATACAAAACGACAGCGTCAATGCCCGAAGCTTGTTGAAAAAAATGAATCCCAAGTGCAGCTATTACTATATGACGAACTGCGGGTGTAGGATAAAGAAAAAGTTCTTTCCATACACCTTCACCAGTGTTTTTAATTTTTACTTGAACAACGTCGTCGTTGCAATCTTCTGGTATTCCAGCGGCTTTTTTAATCTCCGCCAACCTTTTTTTTATCGACAAAAAAATAAGCGTCATTCAAATGTTTAAATAAAGAGAGTACGATCAAATTGACTATTTATGTGAGCTAACCTTAGCTGAGCTTCTTCTTTCGAATCTGATGTTTTGTTGAGTACTTTTATTGCGTCTCCTAAACGACCTCTCATTACGAGCCATCGTGGTGACTCTGGCATGGCTAAAACTCCAACGGCTAGGATTACAGAAGGAATTGCACCTACTCCAAGCATCATTCTCCAACCTAATTTAAGTGATAGTTTTGAAAATGCATAGTTTGATATGTATCCGATTAATATTCCACTGTTTATGAAAACCTGCAGATATAAAATCAATTAAAATGTTAATTTTTTACACCTTATAGTATCTTGTATTATGAATATTAAATAGATATACTACTAGTAAAGATTCTATATGCAATATATGTGAAAAAAAATACAGAAATGCATAATTTCTTTTAAAAGGCACACCCTAAACAAATTTTCCACTAACATCCATTGAAATTTACTATTCTATCAAATTATTGCTCCAGTTTTATAAGAGTTATTTATGTTTGTCCACTTTTACTTATCTTTCCACTATTTATCAAGCTATTCAATTGAGAATTTACTATTCTATTAAATGTTCCATTAACTTCTATGTTTGTCGGACATTTTAAAAAGGGAAACGATATGTATCCCCAAAAATTGCTCGCGAATTGATCCCGAAGGCAACAAGTAATTAGGTGGCACAATTATGGAAAATGCTAGATATCAAGAATGATTTTATCAAGAAAGATTTAAGAATGACATGGCACAATAATCACCCTTAGATTCAAGAATGACATGGCACAATAATCACCCTTAGATTTCAATCTCATTTATTAACATTTCATAAAAAAAAAATACATAACACCCACCACTCCATGATTTCCGGCCAGACTGGGATTTTATTGGCTAACATTAATTTCAGGACAATTTCTTGATAAAATCTAAGGGTGATTATTCTGCCATGTCATTTTTGAATTTTTCTTGATAAAATCTTTCTTGATGTATAGCATTGCTCCACAATTATATATCAACTTGCCATCATGTTTTCCGCCAAAATACAATATATAATTGGTTGATTTAGTACTGCTCTTTGAAAAACTACCCCCTCCATTTTTTAACTTTTTGATATTTTAGCTTTTGACACAAGTTTTAAGGAATAATTAAAACATATAAATATTTGTTTGTTTTGGACTAAAATGTCTTTATTTATGATTAAATTTACATGTGATGCCACAACTCCTTTAATGGTTTTATGGTGTGTTTTCCAACAAGGGTAAATTTGTGGAAAATAAATATTAAATATACTAAAACATCAAAAAAGAAAAAAATGGAGGGAGTAGAATCTAAACAAGATATAAAAACTAAGAGTTGTTTTGAGTAGTTTTTTATTAAATTTTTTTATAATCATCTAAAAAAATATCCTAAAATTTACTTTTTTTTAATCCATAATAAACGAGCTTTGAAAAAATATAGATAAATTAAAGAAGAGACTAACCTCTGGGAAAGAAGTGAGAAAGCCACGAGAGGAAGCGGGGGAGACTTCAGCGGTATAGACCGGGGCAATCATGAGAGCATAGCCGATGCCAACTCCAGCGACAAAACGGCCAAACATGAGGAAGTTGTAGTTTGGTGAGAAACCCATGAGTAAGGCACCGACGAAGAAAATGGCACCGGCAAACACGATGGTGTAACGACGACCAATCCAATCGGAGGTTCTGCCCGCAAGACATGAACCAATGAGAGAGTAGATGTTGATGATTCCTAAAAGGACCTCAATTTTCCCATCAGATACTTTGAGGTCTCTTTTTATGTAGATAGCTGCGCCACTCATAACACCAATATCTGTAACATGATGACGTGTCAAAAATCAACATTTTTCTTTCATAACAACAAAGGATAAAATGTTGGCAAATGATTAAAGAAAATAGTAACATAATAATTAACGTAGTAATTTTTACCATTAAAAAAGCAATATAACACCAGCAAAAGCATACTTGTTTCTCTTTGAAGAAAAAATATGGATAAGAGTACAATAAATAAACTATAAATATGAGATGGTGTATAGTAATTATTTACCATAGCCAAGCAAAATGGAAGTCATGGAAGCCAACATAGCACAAGCAAAAGCATACTTGTTTCTCTTAGGCTTCTTTTGTGGATCAAAATCTTGAAGATTTTTTTGAGCCTTTGCTTCAACTACCTTCCCGTCACTCATCTTGACACAATATCACAAAACACACACAAACACACACAAACACACACTACTTACTATCTCAAAATTTGTAGTGACTGTTTAAGTACTAAGATATCGATCTAACTTGCAAGTGGGTTATATAGGCCAAAAGCTTACATCATCGTAGACCAATAAGTCTTCCCACATGGTATGGTAAAATAGAATCGTCAACACTCCATATCTCTCACTCAATAACATAATCTTCATTGTGTGACTCAACAAGTTGGACACGTTATTTATGATTTTAAATTCTATTTTAAAACATCTTCTGCGTGTGAAATTGCGAATGCAAACTGTCCTCGTGGACCCTTGCTGGAACCTAGTGACTAAATGACAAACAGGTACACTGTCGACTACTGCTTAGTATTATTATATGCCAATCGATGCAATGAGTAAAGATTTGCAACTATGATTTATTTATTTGCATGACAGCCTCATCGATTGATCATTAATTGTTCCAACCTTGAGAGAGCTATACTAGCTACCACAAATATAAGCTTTACTTGTCGTTGTGGGAATTATTATTACATTACGACGGGTCGAATTTGTTTCTGTCTAAGACTTTTTTATTTAACCTTAGTTTGTGGTCCATTAGCAACGTTAGGACAACTCTCCTTATTTTCTTTTATAAGCAATGTATTAATGTTAATTTTTTTTGTTGAGGAAAGCAATGTATTAGTGTTAATAAATATCGGTTATGTCCCGGTAAAAAACAATTGTGGTTTATATTAGTTTTCAATATTTGAATTCTAAATACTCCTTCAAAAAATATTTATTTGAAGATTTGACCAAACAAGGATGTATGAACTGTTTAATAGATTGGACAACTCATGAAAAAAATTATATGAGGCGTAATCACCGAAAATGATTATCAACTACACCTTCCGTCACTTTTATAAGTAAAAATTCACATTTTAGATTCATTCAATAAATGATGTGTGTGGTATATTGTACAGACCACATGCATCATTTATTAAAGGAATCTAAAAAAATGATTTTTTGCTTATAATAATGACCGAAGGTGTACTTGTTTTCTGAGCCCTGTGAGAAACAAAAAAACGACCCGTTACTTGGGTTATATTTGAATTTTTGAGAGATTTTCCCCTAAGAAACTAACGTGTTGTTGTGTAATGAAATTAAAGTCATGTTATAATGTGTTGTTGTGTAATGAAATTAAAGTCATGTTATAATACACGTCATCAGTGGCGGAGCCAAACAAAAAAGTTTGGGATGGCCGTCGACAAAAAATTCTCACACATTTGTTCAGGTTTGGATGAAGAAATTATAACCTCTTCATCTCTTTCAATATCATCGGCCTTCCTCTTGAAAAATAAATAGATTTTTTTTTAATTTTTCATTTTGACTACAAATATCAGTACATCAGTAACAGAGACACCCATTGACCCAAATCTACAATTCATATAAAAATAATGAAACAAATATACAATTGACAATGCTACTGCCAATGTGAAACAAAACAACAACATATACACACTCTATGACCCAAATATCAGTACAGCAAGCAACAACATACACACCCAATGACACAAGTATCAGTACAACAGTAAGATACACACCATATCCATTAAACAAATATCAGTACAGTAGTTGAAAATTGAATTAGGGGTAAACAATATTATTAACAAAATAAAAAATAAAAAATCCCCTTTTGTTTTGATTAGGGTTATGGGAAAATTAAAGTTGAAAATCAAAAATAAAAAATCCCTTTTGTTTTGATTAGGGTTATGAGAAAATTGAAGCAATATCGTTACTAAACAAATGAAGAATCAGAGATCCTACACTTAAAGTTTTTTAATAGTTTTAGGGTTTGTGGAGAGACCGAGACAAATGAAGAATTAGAGTCAGAGATCGATACAGAGAGAGGAGAGGGAGGTTTTGAGTTCGACGGAAGTTACCGGTCGCGGCCTGATTGCTGGTGAGTGAGGGAAAGGAGATGGAGGTTTGCCAGTCGCAGACTCGCGAGGGAGAAAAGGAAACGATACGCTTCTTTTGGTTATGAGAAAAAAGGAGTGTGTGAATGGCATGGCTGTAATATTCAAATTAGCTCATGGGTATTATGGTAATTTCACAAAATTAATGGGTAGGGCATGGCCATACCCAGTCCTCACGTGGCTCTACCATTGCACGTCATCATGTCATTAATGAACGTGTACATTTAAGGGACTTTAGTTTTTATTCAAAATTCTTTGATGAGAGAAAAATTCAAGTTTGTATACATATAATAATACAAGATATATTATGACCCTTTTCGAATGAGACGCCAAAATTGATGGTCAACCCAAATTCATCTTAACATTGTCTCTGTATATGTCAATGAGTATTCATTGGTGTATGGCACAGTCCCCATTGGGTAAAAATGTCATTGTGTTTTCCTCATATCCGCAGTGCTCCTCAAGTCAAGTTTAGCTGATTTTGACTATTGCATATTGTTCCCCTATGAATCAGCAGTGTGTACCTACTAAGCAGGGGGTGTGCTTCCTTCGTCAGTGATTGAACTCACCGCGATTGGGTGTATGCTCCATCTTCTCTCGTACGCTCCTTATTCTTGTAAGCTCATTCTCTAAATAGGGAATGCACCTACAAAAGACACTCTAAAGATCAAGTAGGTTGGGTTCTAGCATGTAGCGAAGTGAGATATTAGTTAATTATAAGGTGAGTATATGTGTGGTCAAAGTGGAGTGGTCATACATGTGGGGAGATGCCCCATATTTATAGTAGTGAGTCTGGTGATAGGCTCCTTGTTGGTTACTATATTCTCTCCTTTACTTTAGTCTTGTTGCTACGAAGTTAATCTAGACATTAGAGTAACTAATCTCTCAGATAGGCGGGAGAACTTATTTAGTTTAACTGAGTCCCCTGTACTTAGGAACGACTCATGCATGTCTAAGGATATGCTCGATGTAACGGAACCGAAGATAGATGGACGCACTTATCCGGTTCAGGTGAAGCCCTAATTTGTAGGAACAACTTGATAGCGATTCAAATGTTGGTTACACTTTAAGGCAGTGAAGGTGTTAGGTTAATATACGAGGTCGAATGAGGTTGTCGTTTAGGTCGATAGCCTCTCTTTCACATCGCTTCGTGGTGATTTTTCTGACAAAGTGATTAAAGGGGTTGACTCATGTATAACACCACATGTCCTATTGAGGTGGACACCTCGATGGACATTGTCTTATCCCATTTAATTGGGTCTCATTGTCTTGTTTTTAATGGGCCTTGGTATTGGACGATCTCTTGGATAATTCGGTTGGTCCTTGTAGGTCTGTTCCCTGACACATATATTCATAGATATAATTATTTTAAAAAAGTATATTGTAAAATAAATCACCTCATGATGACATATTTGTAGTTACATAGCAACTAAATAATTAATTTTTTTTTACAAATATTACTACAAAATATAAAAACCCAATAGAATTATTGGTGAAATAATATAATCTATTTATAAAATCCAATTTGATAAGGGTGCCTCAGCCCTCACCCCATCTGCTAAAAGATAAGTAGATTCAGCTATTAGATAGTCACATGAGCCCTCAAGTTGAGGAGATCAAAGGCAAAAGGTGTTGTAAATGGCATTATTGGTATAACCATTTTTTTTAACCAATTTCATTATCTTTTAAAGGTCCATTCAAAATTCAATCAAGGAGGGGAGATTTAAGTTAGCTAATAAGGGAGTTTCATAAATGTCTGTTGATATCAATATTTTCCCAGCCGTGAAAATAGTCATGGTATCCATCTATGAGCCAAGTGGGTTCAAGACCGTTGGAAAGGAATTTCGGTGATAAAAAAGATATGGTATCTTTAGGCAAATTCAGCCAAATCCTCTGCAATTATTAAATCCTATAATTATTGTTCCTTATTTTTATTAAAATTTATTTATTAAATTATGTTTGTCTCCTGAGAAAATACTTGGTTGCAAGTTCATTCTTCAACCTTGAGGAACTCAATTCTAGACTTGACACCTAGCAATATCAAGAGAATAAAAAAAAAATTAATGAAGTAAATTTTGACCAATAATAATCTTAAAGAAAAACACACATAACTAGTCCTCGTTGTCGTGTGATATTAGAGTCAGGTTGTTACCCACATATATAGGAAAATGACGAGTTTTAATAGAGTATTATTATAGTTAGAAGATCAGTTGGTACCATAAAATTTTGTTGGGTACTTAAAATGATTTGATGATGATACATAACTAATAAACTTTAAGAAATTGGATTGTTTTTAGATAGATACATGAAATGAAATGACAAATAATTATTAAAACTCACATTCATATATGTAAGAGATAAGATTCAAACATGATCATAACGTGTAACCTAACCGTTTCAATATTTTAACACTTGAGTTAGAATTTGTGGATAGGAAATCGCATTGTTGGCCTAATAGATCTTCAAAAGAAAATTCGTATAAAAGCAAGTCAATGAAATACTGAAGTTGGATGAGAGCGAGATCTGAGATGACATATGAGAAGTACCCGTTTGATTTGTCTTTAAGTGATAAAATACTTTCGATATATTTCCAATTTTCTGGGTCAATATTCAACAATGACGGGAAGAGTCGTGAAATAATGCAAATCAAGAGTAAAGAATTACTAATAGTCAATGTTTCTCTTTATTTATTAAAGAAAAAAAGGTTTTGTTGTGGGGCACCTGCCATCCGGCCAACTATTGCAACTTGCGTTCTGTGTTAGTCAAGGCTCCTCAATTATTGTCGAGTAATGATAAATAAACAACTTCGTAGACAACTTACTCTTTTTACAAGAGAAATGATACTTGTACTATCATTTTGTAATAGTTTTCTTTTCAATGTTTATATTATGATTTTATTTTCTTTATGTTGTTTTGGTTTTTGTGCCAATAAATACTTTCTTTTATAAACTTATAATTGTCTCATCAGTTAACATATAAATGACTGTTCAAATAAAACACATTTTTTTTTTACAATTGTAACATATATGAGAAGAGAAATGATAGCTGTACCATCATTTTTTTACAACTTTTAAAACAACTTTCTCTCTCATACTCACATGTGTTTTCATTCTCTCTTCTTCTTCTTTCTCTCTATTGTTTTTATCGGATAAGAAGAGATGAAAAATGACTGTCATAAAAGTTGTCTAAAATTGATTGTATAAATATTATTTCTCATATGAAAAAGAGAGATTAATAAGGAACAAAGAAGTATAAAAATTGAGAGGGAAATTGATCCATAATATCCACATAAAAGTGTAAGTCTAGTCAACCATAAAAGACGTAATACACACATTCAAATGAGGACGAGTGGATCTAAGAATCAATCCCAGCAAATGAACAACAATCACGAGTACAACCCAACACACCCGCGTACGAGTGCCAATCATGAACCAGATACCTAAACTTAGTGGTGAACACAGAAAAACCCAGAACGGGCATACATGTGTGGACACCCATTCTTGAAACGAGCAACTGTTGTCGTGAGCAGACCCTTATAGTATAAAACAACAAAGAACGACCAAACTGAGACACCAACAACAGACATCGCAGTGCAATAGTGATACAAAGAATTTATACAACAACATCATCTCATCGCATCACCACCATCGACAATGAGTATAATGTAGAGAGAAAGCGGATAATTTTTTTTGTTGGAGAGAGAATGTTAGTTTGTTCTATTTAGTCACTAATACAACTAGAATATCCGATTAATCACATTTAAATATATAACTAATTCAATTGAATAGGAGATTAATTTGATTCATAGTTAAAATTATGGTTATCAATTGTGATTAATTTAACTATTAACCATAATTTTCAACGTGATCCAAATTAAGCATAATTTTGTTTTTGATTAATTAAAGAAAAATTAGGTGTCTATCAATCACTTTTTATTGTTATCTTTAACACATTAATTCGTGTTGGATAAAAACAAATCATATGCACATAAGTTTGTTTTAAAATTCTAGTTCAAAAAAAAAGTTTGTATGTAAAATATATCTGCTAAAATATGCATATGTATGTAAGTCTTCTTTATTATAGGAAATTTTTTGGGGTAGTTTTTAGTCTTTATTGTAAGAAGAAAAAAAATGCATTTCAAAGTGTATTACTAGAATTCTCTTTATATCCCTATTTAATAGACGTGAAAAACTTGTTTCTTAACTGCACACATTGTGTATAGAAAAACATTAATATTAAAAGTAGGGTTAGGATCAATTGACTCTCAAGTGTATTTGAAATAACAATTCAACTTTGTAAAAATAAACTCTTAATCTTTGTTTTATTTTTCTTTCTTATTTCTTATATATTAAGAATTGGAGAGTATGTTTAACATCAAACGCGATGATGATGTTATTAGCAAAAACAAACAAAAACGCAACATGGTCACCGTAATTTATTTCAACTATTTTTCAAAAAAATTGAAGTAGTTGATATTTGAAGTGGCTGTCGAACAATGGTTGATGGCGCGATGAAGGATGACAATAGGAGTTTTTGACGGTGTATTGTACATGTAAATACTAAGGCGCTCGAGTTAGTAAAAGATTGAGGTAAGTGAAAAATAGTCACATTAGTGTTTACCTTTCTTTCGAAATGAACGTTTTTATTTACTGGAGCTCAAGAGGAGAGTTTGGGAAAAATCTTGTTGGCTTCGTTCAATGATTCAGTTGTAACCACTACAAGAAAATCATTGTTTTGCTTCAAAACAAATGGTAGCTAACTCGTAGCTAATTGGTTGCTAAACACACTTAGCTAGCTTTTAATCATGATGTCCAAAGTGTAACATTGATTGTGCGGCAAGTTATCTAGCAAAATATTTCCTAGTTAATTGGCAACTAATATTAAAAAATCCTAACTACTTTCCAACTAATACGTATCAATATACTATTCAAAAGTTTTTACTTCCTATCTATTTAGTTAGGATATATATTGCCGCAATCATTTTGAAGTAAATCACTAGCTACAAGTTCCTAGCAATTTCGTAATCTTCTCCTAGCTATTTAGATTTTTATATTTTTGTTTGTGTATCTAATCAAAAAGTGATTAATCTTGATAGGTAGAAATCATATTTAAAATGTTTTTTTTAAGGAATTTAAAATGTTGACTAATTGTCAAATTAGGCATTCATTCACCATCAATATATAATGATTACAAACTAATGTTAGTGTTTGAGGTTCTCAGCTAAGACGGTGGTTATCGGAGTAATCGACATAGGCAGTGGTGGAGATCAGTGCAAGCGATGATGCAGATCGACGAGGTGGTGGTTGTCAGAGCATGGTTTGGGCGAGAGTGGCGGAGATCAGGAGTGAGAGTGGATTCGCGATGCGATAAAGAGAGAGTATTAATTTTATTTTTAAATAAAGGGGATCTTTGACATAAATGTATTTAAATATAACAAAATTAAAGCAAAATTAATTTCAAGGAAATGGTAGCCGATTATTTTTTTTATTTTTTTAAAAAAATATATTAAATTTCCTTGTAGTGAACTAGTAGATCACCCTATAATATGATTATTTTTTTTGGAAGAAGTTAAAATGAAATTTATCAACCAAAACTTAGTCTCTCAAGCACAAGGTGTGCCAGAGAAGAACTAAGGTAGATCTTAACTTTATCTATAAGTTGAGTGATTGAATTATCCTTTTGTTGAAAGCAAAATTATGATTATTTGCCTTCAACCACCAGAAGGATTGGATCTTAACTTTATCTATAAGTTGAGTGATGGAATTATCCTTTTGTTGAAAAACTCTAGCATTCCTATCACGCCAAATAATCCAAATGCAAGAAAGTCAAATTCAGTAAAAAGCAGAACACATGTTTTTTTTAGAAGCCACCTAACGATCGTAAAAGAAGCAAGTGATCCTTTACTCGAATTGGTGTAGCTGAAACCACTCCGAGCCAATTATAAATTTCATACCAAATTTGTCCAAAATAGTAAGAGGTCAAAAACATATGATCATATGATCATATTCGGTTGTAGGAAGACGGTGTTGCAAAAGACGCCACACAAAGATGTTGACTTTTAGAGGGACATACTTGTGTCAAATAAGAGTATTATGATTATTGTTTGAAGGTTGGTTCATTGATGTCAAAAAGTTGTAGACACTAGTAACTTTGTATTTTAAAGAAGTATGAAGTTGTCAAATCCACCTGTCATTCATATTATAGGTTGGTCCTTATAATATGCATTATATTATAGTCATGCATGAAATGGAAGGGTGATACGTGTGTGTACTAATGTATATTTGGTGCGAAGCCCCTTTTGGATGGGAGAATATAATATATTCTCTTTATTGAAATTCTCTCCGTTTTTCTCAATTATATCTCTTGAGCTCCAGTAAAAGGTTATCTCATATGTCTCAATTGTATCCCAATTTAACATTTGACAATCATGCTACTTGTGATATCTGTCATTTTGTCAAACAAAAGAAATTACCATTTACCAATAGCATTTTTGGTGCTTCTAGCAAATTTGAACTTTTACATTTTGATATTTGGGGTCCATTGTCTATCACTTCTGTTCATAACCATAAACTTTTACAAATTTGTTTGGATTGTACTTCTAAAATCAAAACATGAAGTGTCTCAACATGTTAAGAATTTCATCACTCTTATTGACACACAGTTTCACATTACTTCTCAAACCATCAGAACATATAATGGCCCTGAATTTTTACTCAATTCCTTCTATGCTTATAATGGTATATTTAACCATAAATCTTGTGTAGAAACTCCCCAACATAATGGGAGGGTTGAAAGAAACACCAACATATATTGAATGTAGGCAGAGAACTTCTTTGCTAGTTAAAGTTGCCTGCATCTTATTGGTCTTATGCTCATTTGCATGCTACGTTCATCAAGAATAAAGTCACTTCTCCTACATTTCATAATAAATCACCTTACCAACTTCTTCATGACACTATACTTAATGTTGATTATTTCAAAGTTTTTGGCTCTCTATGTTATTCCACTTCTCTCCAATCACATAGATCCAAACTTACAACCAGAGCCAAAAAATCTGTCTTTCTAGGATACTCCATTGGTTTTAAAGTACATGTTCTTTAAAATATACAACACTAGAGAAATAAATATATCTTGGCATGTCAGTTTCCATGAGCATATCTTACCTACTTATCCATCCAATTCATCCTCCATTACCACTAATTGAGATTATTTTCCCTCAGTTTCTTGTTCACCAAGAAATCTATCTACTGATATTTCCCAAACTCCACAAGCACCTCCACCTCCATTTATAGACCTTGATCCACCTCACCATGACTTTGATAAACCTATATCACTTATTCCACCACCTATCTTACGAAGATCATCTAGAACTATTAATCCACCTCAACATTTACAAGATTACATTTGCAATGTTTTTGATGCATCTTTTTCTTCAATTTCTTCACATGTCCCTTACCCCATCTCCCATTACATGTCATATGATAAACAATCACCTTCTCATTGTGCTTTTTCATTGTCCATTGCTTCAAAAACTAAACCTACTTCATATGTTGAGGCAAGCAAATTCAAATGTTGGAAGCAAGCTATGAAAGTTGAGCTTACTGCTCTTGAAAATACTGGGACATGGAAACTGGTTGACCTTCCACCTAATGTCAAGCCTATATGTTGCAGATGGATCTATAAGATCAAACATATGCAGATGGCTCCATAAAAAGGTACAAAGAACACCTTGTTGCTAAAGATTACAATCAGATTGAAGGCTTGGATTACTTTGATACATATTCACCAGTTCCTAAGCTTATACCTATCATAATTGTGATTGCTTTGGCTTCTATCAATAACTGGAACATTCATCAACTAGATGTAGATAATGCATTTTTGCAAGGTGACTTACAAGAAGATGTGTACATGCTTGTTCTTCAAAGTATTACTCCCTCCAAACCTAATCAAGTGTGCAAGCTCATAAAGTCTCTCTATGGACTTAAGCAGGAAAGCAAGAAGTGGTATGAGAAGCTTACATCTTTGCTACTTCACATCACTACACACAATCTTCTTCTGATCACTCTTTATTCATCAAGAAAATTGCTACTACATTCATAGTTTTGCTTGTGTATGTTGATAATGTCATAACTACTAGTAACTCCTTGTTTGAATTTTAAGCTATCAAAGCCATTCTGCATTGTTCCTTCAAGATCAAAGATCTTGGTTAGTTGAAGTATTTTCTTGGTTTAGAAGTAGCTCACTCTTCACAAGGAATATCTCTATGTCAAAGAAAATATTGCCTTGACCTTCTTGCTGATACATGTTATCTTGCTTTTAAACTAGTCTCTACACCTTCTGATCCTTCATGCAAGTTGTAGAATGATTCTAGAGCACCATATAACGATGTCCCTTCATGTAGGAGATTAATAGGAAGATTAATCTACTTAACCAACACCAAACCAGACATTACTTTTTCTACTCAGCAACTTAACCAGTTTCTCACTTCTCCCACTAAGAAACACTTTATGGCAGCTACTAGTATTTTAAGATATATGAAGAAATGTCCTAGTCAAGGTTTTCTTTTTCAAAGGGAATCTTCTATGCTTATTAGGCTTCTCAAATGTTGATTGTGCTGGTTGTTTAGACTCCAGAAGATCAATCTCTGGTCAATGCTTATTCCTTAGGAAATCCCTCATATCTTGGAGAACTAAGAAGCAATTGACTGTCTCCAGATCATCCTCAAAAGCTGAGTATAGAGCTTTGGGTGCAGCAGCTTGTGAATTGCAGTGGTTACTCTACTTACTCAGAGATTGGCATGTTTCTACTGTCAAGCTTCAAGTTTTCTATTGTGATAACCAGAGTGCCTTACACATTGCAGCTAATCCAGTTTTTCATGAAAGGACCAAACATCTTGAGATTTACTGCCATTTGGTTAGAGAAAAACTGCAAGCAGACATTATGGAGCTTCTTGTATCCTCTAAAGATTAGCTAGCAGATTTTTTTAACCAAGCCTCTTCTTCCACAACCATTCAATAATCTATTATTTAAGCTGGAAATGTTGAATATATACCATTCTCCAGCTTGTGGGGAACTATTAGAGAAAGAAGAACGGAATGCACCTCAAACTACAACAATAAATTCCACCTATCCTAGTTTACTTGAGTTACAAGCTAGCTAGTCTTACTTAGCCTAATCTAGTGTATTAGCATGTCATTAGGCTTAATGTACTTTACATATTGCCTATAAATACACATTGTATTGACTGTTGGTGTAAGCCCTAGAGGCCAATAATTTATGTTGAACTTATCTTATGTATCATGACTTTTATTATTGAATAAATATATGGCAATCTTTATTATATTTATAGTAATGTTAATAAAGTCCTTAGAATAGACAATTCATGTAATAATATATTAAGTGTGACTTAATCATGAGATTACATTATCATAAAGAACGCTATTCT
>Ga0315913_1002335_pt1 | contig 22164 bp, 13 predicted proteins | sample MpolsnodulesMG_FD_207736 | JGI IMG/M metagenome (GOLD analysis project Ga0315913, IMG submission 207736) | Medicago polymorpha root nodule microbial communities from Los Angeles, California, United States - small nodules | ecosystem: Host-associated > Plants > Roots > Nodule | place: USA... | reverse complement strand
TATTCAAAATTTTCATTTTTTTGTGTCTTTTATGAATATAAAAAGTAGACAATTTATGCCTCTGAAATGGTTCAAACTGATTCATTTTGTTTCAAATGAAAATTGGCCAAATGCTAGCCTATACTATGGAGTTTGGACACATATTCTGCACCTTGTAATGTGTTGAAGGACCTTTTTGTGATAAAAACTTGTTTTATTTGTTGCATGTGGTAATTCAATGAAATTATATGTATTCCTGATTTTTGCTAAAACTCTTCACTTTCTTCTTTGTTTCTCTTGGAACACCTATCTGTGTAGATTTATCAATAACTTTATAGCATGACAGTCCGTTCTTGAATTTTCTTAAAGTTTATGAGGAACAGGATTTGATGTCACTATTTGGTTCATTTTTTCCTTTTGATTATGTATATTATTCTCCACATCTGTGTGTCTTTTGTTCAAGCTTTGAAAGATCATAGTAGTGAAACATTGCCATTATCACTTTTGACCCTTGTTTTATCCCAGTTTAGTATTTTTTTTCTCCTTCTTGCAGGAAGAAGAACGAAAAAACTTACCAAGTTAATTCAACATATCAGAGAAGTCTCCAGAAACTTTTAGTACATGGGTGAGTAGTACATCACTTTGTCTTCTTTTTCTTTTCATGGTAATATTCATGTTCCCTTGTTGCTATTAAGGTACATAAAATCGTTAATATGAGTATTTCGATAAAACCCTTCCATATCACGTATTATGAGTTAACAAACCTATATAGTCGATGGGTGGTTACTCCATGAAATTATAGGACCAAAATGCTGTTTAATAGTCATTCCCGAATTCAAAATTCATATGAGAAAAATCACTATAATGCGATTATTAAAATGTAGACTGCTGTCATAGTACAACTTAAATGTATGCTTTAGCTGGTAACACGTCCTTGTGGTTAAATATGGCAGTGGAACTTTGCCGAGGGAATCAATGCCTTCTAATATTACTGTGAGGCTCCCAACCTTAGAGGATCTTGAGACTTATGCTCTGGAACAATGGGAGGTGAAGTGTCTTATCTTTCGATTCCGCTTTTTGTTTAATCTGTACATCTATTTAGCAATTTTATTCCTAATATTATTTATTATATAAACCTCTTTAATTATTTGTCTCAATTAATATGCGATGTGTTGTTTAAATTTTGACTAAAGTAAAGCCTAAATCTTCGATGACTTTGTTTTGTGGTAAACCAGTGTTTCTTGTTGCAACTTATAAGCCCAAGTCATGTTGACAAGACCTTAAACATAAGCTCTTCTTTGATGAAAGTTTTCCAGCGGCGTCTCCTGAGTCAGAGGTTCTGTTTACTAGGCAGTGATACTTCTCATTTATAACAGTTGTTTGCACTATGTTCATATAGCTGGTTTTTGTAAACTGCATCTCATATTTGATATAATTTTTTATGTACTGATACAGAGACAGAGAAGCTCCAAAATTAACTGAAAGTGGTTTCCAGTTTTTGGTATGCATCAAATGATTTATAAGCCACTTGAACTTAATGTAATGCATTTTTCTAAATTTAGAATTGTTCGTTATGAATTACAGCTGATGGATACAAATGCACAGCTTTGGTACATCATCAGAGAATATATCACTAATTCTGAGGTAGCCGTAACAGTTATCTGTCTCTACATGTTTTTGCTATTTGTTTTCTGCATGCTCTTCATCGTCTACTTTTGGTGTAGGAGAGAGGTGTTGATGCAGGTGACTTGATATCATTCATGCTGGAGCTTAGTTTTCATGTCATTGGGGAGGTTAGACATTCTTGTACCTTGCTGAGAATCTGTTGCACATGAAATTATTATGTTCTACATTGTCGTAAATTTTACTTAGTTGTCTTATTTCCCTTTTGTAACTGCAATTTAATGTGACTTTGACACTTGATTTTTTTTTTTCTTCCAATGATTAGGCATATAATATAAACACATTGACCGAATTTCAGAGGAACATAATTAAGGACCTTGCAGACCTTGGGCTGGTCAAACTTCAACAGGTTGGTTATATTAATTTGTGTGCTTATATTTGTAGATAATGTGACGAGATGCTGAATGATTTAACTTGGTGTATTTATTCAGCATTTTTGTCTCACTTAATTCTTTTTTTTTTTTATAACTTTATAGGGAAGGAAAGAAAGTTGGTTTATACCAACAAAATTAGCAACAAATCTTTCGGTGAGCATGACCGAATCATCATCAAGAAAGGAGGTTTGTTGTCCGTTTCACAATTGATTTGTTTTAATTTTAATAGAAAGTTTAGACGTGGCCTTGTTTCTGCATGTGATTTTGTTTAGGGAAACTCCTTAGCTATGAAGCACAGACACCTCTAGGATTAGGCGTGTCATGGTGTCCGACACTTGTACGACACGTGTCGGATCAACACACACCGGTGTCACAAAAGTTTGTTTTTTTCCTTTGCTTCGACACTCCTTGGGTCGGTGTCCTACACCTATATGACACTTATACAACACGTGTCGGACAACTCGGACAAGTGTCCCATTTTTTTTTCCCTTGCTTCGGCACACCTTGGACACATCTCAGACATATCTACAAGATTAAAGATGTGTGGAAGCAGTGTTGATCAATGATGGGGGTTAAGTTAAAGACATTAAATTTTATAACAATATTTTAATCTTCTTTGATAGTAGACGGGTAAAAAAGGTCAAATACTATCCAATCTTGTTTTAAAATTTTTTAAAGAAATGAATTGCTCAATTTAGATGCACATGTATATATTTTGATTCTCAATTTAGATCTTTTATAAATAATACTAATATTGTATTTAATTATAATAAATTAATAAACGAGCTTTGCTATTTGTCCCGAGTGAATCCATCGTGAATATGTTTTAACCGTTTGATCTTCCTCTCACACAATACATGAGTAGATGGATTTAAATTGGGTTAAATATGTTTTTGGTCCCTATAAAATTGGGAACTTCTAAGTTTAGTCCTTACTTAATTTTAATAGGTTTTTTAGTCCCTACAAATGAAAATTACTTCTAATTTTAGTCCTTGTTACAACAAAGTTGGTTTGATTAAAAAAAAAATTACTTCTAATTTTAGTCCATGTTACAACAAAGTTGGTTTGATTATCCTTAAACTCTTAAATTTTTGAACCATTTTTTTGAGACAAGTTTAGAACACTATGAAAGGTTCATTTACTAAAATTTAGAATTTTTAACATGAAACAAATTAAATATGAATTTTTTAAAACGGCAAAAGTTAAAGATAAAATTAACAAAATCTGGACGTAGAAATCAAATTTTGTGACAATTTTTTGCAGAGGAACTTTTAGTAATGTTCTTAACACGTCTGCAAAAAATTATTCAAAAACTCAAGAGTTTAAGCATAAATTAAACAAATTTGAATTGAGGAGGGACTAATACTGAATGCAGAAAAAAAAATTAGGGACTAAAAGAACGATTAAAATTAAGTAAGGACTAAACTTAAAAGGTCTGTTACCAAAAAAAAAACTTAAAAGGTCCCGATATTATAGGGACCAAAAACATATTTAACCCATTTAAATTAAAGTATTTGCTACAGTACAGGTATGAAGTGTCGTGGGGTAATTGGGACAAAAATTTTGCGATATGTAGCATTTGCGTTAATAAATATATATGTAGCGGGGTCGGTGTCCTATACTTTTTACATTAGCGGTGTCAACGTGTCTGTGTCGGAGTCTGTGCTTCGGCGGAGGCTCTATAGTGATTTTTTTTCTTCTTTTTTTTGGTTTGAGCTGCACTTTTCTCTTTGTGCTCTGTTCACCGTCTTATTCATATCCTTATATTTCTTCTTTCCTTTTAATTAAATTTATTATGTCGTTAAAATGAAAAGGGAAACTCTGAAATCAAATTTAAATGTTGCTTTAAATTTTGTTGATGTGTATATATGCATATAGGAGTATAGATTTAATTATATATGGTTTAGATGATCTTTTGGGGGGAGGGGAACTCTATACTGTTAGTATTAATTTAATTTGATTTCGATCAATATGTTTAAGTTGTTTTGCTTGCATATGTATGAAAGTTTCTGTCGGACACTATCTGGTTCTGGTTTCTTCACCTTCCATACTCCAACTTGCAGAAAACTCATGTTTGTCGGAGTTTTCAAAATTTTCTTCGTTGTGAATCTTTTTTGAACTTATCACCTGTTACTACTTTAGACTGATACCACATAACATGTCAATCGTTCATTAGTTGCCTTTAGTGGACTTGTTCTAATCTATTACAGATTGCAACAATAAATATAGATTTTTCTTAAGCAAAGTGTAAAAGAGTTGTGAATATCAATGACTATAAATGTCATTCTATTTAATTTTTTCAGGGATTTGTTGTCGTGGAAACAAATTTTAGAGTTTATGCTTACTCGACTTCAAAATTACACTGTGAGATATTGCGGTTATTTTCAAGGTATGCGCCAAATATTTTCTGCAATGCTGTTTTCTATTTTCATCAAATAAACCCTCTAGTCTTTTCTCATGTTCCTTACCTTTGGGTTTTGGAACTAACTGTGGACATTGAAACTGGAAGTTGTTTTTCATGGAATATGTTTTTTTATTATCCTTAATTTATCTTGTACTTATATACTAAACAATTAATTCAGCTGTCAAGCTTTAAACAATCTATTTCACCAAAATATTATTGTTTGGTCTTAGTACAACAAGTCTTTCTTTTTTCATTTATAAATATCTAATAGTGAGTAGTTGGATGTATGCAGGGTAGAGTATCAGCTTCCAAATCTTATTGTTGGAGCTATTACAAAAGAAAGCTTGTATAATGCTTTTGACAATGGCATTACAGCAGACCAGGTAAGTATTAGAAATTATATTGTATAATTTTGCTTTTTAAATTGTGGTACTCACTGTAGATGGACGTATATTTCTTGCTACACAATGCATAGTCTCAACATTGTTCCTCAAATTTGACTTCTGTAAAGGAAAGCCTTTATAACTTAGAAGTAGCAGTAAGCTATTCAATTTGAGACTTGATATGTGGTGACCGACTTCAATCCTTCATTTGAATAACCTTCACTGGTGAATTGGTAGATGCATTTGAGTTATTAATGTTTTTTACTATTGCACCCTTTGAGAACCACGATATACTTGTATGTCTAAATCTTTTGGCATTCTTTAATATCTTTCTACCTTAGGTTATCATTTTCCCAACAAAGAAACATAGAAATTCTACGTGAAATTGCTTCACTTTAAGTTAAAAAAATCATTAAGGAAAAGCTGTTTGTGTCAGTTGACGTTTAATTTTTATTTTTTTGAATGGGTTTTTAATTTGTTTAATTCAGTTTCAAACAATATCTTACACAACAACTGTGTGCATTATGTTGCAGATAGTCAGTTTCTTTCGGCAGAATGCTCATCCTCGTGTTGCACAGAGGATACCAGCAGTGCCTGAAAATGTCACAGATCAGGTTTTGAGTCTTTTTAGTGTATATGTCTGTTTTCTTTACTTTGATTTTCTGATATGTAGTATTATCGTGGTGACAGATTAGGTTGTGGGAATCAGATCTAAACAGAGTTGAGATGACAGAATCATATTATTATGACGAGTTCCCATCCAGGGTAAGCAACTTTGGTTCTGCGAGTTCATGTCTTAAGTATCCCCTGTTGGCTTTTTTGATTCCTTATGTCATTTGTGTGGTAGGATGTATTTGAAGGTGCGTGTGACTGCGCCAGAGAATGGAGTGGTTTATTATGGGAAGATTCAAAGAAGATGCATTTGGTGGTCAAGTCTGAGGTTCATACTTACGTACGAGATTTTTTACGCCGCCAAAAGTAGTAAGAAAGCTACACATGCTGATGCATCTTATGGTTAGCCAGTATGCAATGGTAACCATGATGGAGGGAGCAATGTGGTCACGAAGTTGGCAGCCACAATCATTTTTCCATGTTCCATATATTTGTTCCTTTTAGAAAAAGGTTTTATTGTAGCTCTGAAGTGTATCATATTGTTACAGCATTACAGAATTAAAAGATTTTAATTTTGCGGTAAAAGTATTACAGAGCCTATCTTTTTTTTTTTTTTTGCAAAGTAATGTATGCTAAAAGGTGGTGGCTTCTACGGTGCACGAGCATCTTATATCGCTCACCGTATGCGAGTACAAAAATACCATTAGATCAAGTGATCCACAGATCTTATCTCCTCCAGAATTTACACAATCAAAATTCTCCTCATAAAATTCTCCACCTAAAAAAACCAAAAATCCACGCTCAATAAATTAAGAAACAAAAATTAAAACTCATTAAGAAAAATGAGGATTGAATAATCAAAACATCATCTTTGAGCTAACAAGAAAAATGAGGATTGAATTAACAAAATGAGAGAGGATGATCATTGGCAACCTCCGAGAAATCAATTACATCATCTTTGAGCTGCAAAACACTCTGATTCTAAAACAAGAAATAATCAAAACAAGAATCCTAACATGTTCATCTTGTCCTCTTCATCTAATCTTAGCAATTCCGAAACTCTCTCTCCATGAAGCTTTTGTTCAGCGAACATCAATCTCCAATGTCTCCTTTTCCCTCATTTTGTTCCCTATTTGGTTTGGATATTTTTTTTTAAAAAAAGATTTAGGGATTTTTGGCTTGCTGTTACAGTTATTCTTATGCAATTTTTGGTTTGAACGTAATCAATGATTGTTCACCTCAAGCATGGGAGCTGGGAGGGAGATCTGTAGAAGAGAGGCAGAGAGAGATGGAGGAAGAGAGGCAGAGAGAATGGATATAATACAAAAATGATAGAGTAGAGTACGGGCAGTGTATTGTGCATCTTGGTATTATTCTAGTTGTGCATGGTGCGAGACATGATATGCTTGCTCACGCTAGCGTGAGCCATGTTAAAAACAAGCATGTCGTGAAAACAACTTGTCAAAAGACATGTGTGCCATGAAGATCAAACATATATTATATTATAGTCAAAACGCATAAAAGTAAAATTCAGTGTGAAATGGGGGAAAACAAACTTGTCTCATACTAACTGCTGTCAGTCGTTTTGATCAAATGAGGTATATAAATGCGTTGATTGGATAGAAAATAATCTAGGTCAACTCTCCATAATAAAACTCATGGCATCTACAGTTACATTCTAATCCAACTTTCTCGAACCAAAGTGAAATGCAAAAGAAGCATAAATCATTCTATTGCAATGTTGCCTACAAAATGGATCTTAATCATGCTGATAAGAAGCATGAACTAAGATAAAAAGAAAACATAAATTCCTGCAAGTGTAGAAAATAAAGAATAATTAGGGGTCTCTTGAAGAAATATTTTCTGTTTTAATTTCTTTTAACTTTTAATTGTAAAACTATCACTTATTTTCAGTTTGTCCAAAAATGAAGTGATATTTTTATAATCAAAATATAAAAACAAAAAATATTTTCTTCAGGACACATTCTTTGTTTCTTGTAAGCTTGGGTTTTCTTGAACTATGCAGAAGTGTCTGGTATATCAGGCGGGTCGATGGGGTCGACATGTTTTGGCTTCTGCTTCTGAACAGGTTTGGTCTTCTGCTTCTGAGCAGGCTCGGGCTCGGGCTTCAATGGCCTGTTAGGACAGACTTTATCAGCCTCATCTGGTTTAACCTCAAACTGCAATATGCAAACATGTATAATTGGTTATTTACACTTGAAAGTTTGAATATATCAGTCAGAGTTGTGTAGTTTATTTGTAAATACTTGGAGTCTTGACATAACATGCCAAAAAGAAGAAAGTAGCACATCTCCAATAAGTTTCACTAAAATAGATTGCCATTCCATAGTGATGAGATTACTTAATAATATACCATGGACATGGTTTTTTTTTTGGTAGTGTAGTGTAGTGTTTTTTTTTTGGTAGTGTATGGTTTTAATAGAACTAATAGAAATTTTATTCAAGTGAATGTTATTCTCTAGTGCAGTATGAAATTGATGAAAAAAGGTGAGATGAAGATGGTAAATACAGAAAAACAGAAGTAAAAAATGCCCCTCTTAAATTGTATTTGAGAGACCTGGACTCTCCTAGCCGTAGCACTGAAATTCTCAACTGAATCTCAAACCCTCCCTAACTCTTCCTATTCGATATTTATTCATGCCCCCAGTGATACTAAATTTCTAATATTTTGTTACTAGCCTTCTTCGTACTGTACACTCTTAATTGTTTACAATTATGACCAGATTCACAAAAAATAAATTGGTATTCGATAGTGATTGCTTAACAAATCAAAGCTGATACTAATTGTTCCAATTCAACTAAAGTTGTAACCGACAAAATATGAAAGAAACCTCTTTCTTGATAATTTAACACTATGTACCAATTGGATGTGACAGGAATACCTAATTGAATCCAGGGTGCATTTCTATGTCTAACTTTTCAAATTGTAAACAGGTGCATTTATAAGTAAGTGTATGACATGTAAACCAAAATTCGCAGAACCAAACTGACCTTGTAACCGCAGCCAGATACACAAGCATGGAAACATTCCTGTATAGGAAGAGATGAATCATCATTAATTTGCAAAGAGATCTCCACCATAACTAATCTTAAGGGATTAAAAAGTTACAAGCATGCCTTCACAAAATTATCTAATTTTCAGAGAGAAAAAATAGACTGTATATGCTGCTTAGACAAGGAGTTCACAAATCCTGAAAAACTGTATAGATAATCAAATGTAGCTCACTCATTTCCAAATAGAAACCAAAATAAAAGTTCTATAGTTTGTGTTCACATAGCTTTTATCAACCCTGAAGCTTTTCACTATAAATTACTTTTTCTCTGACCAGACCTCAACATATAAACCTTGCCTTTTAGGATGAAGAATCAAACGATAAAACAACTAAGAGAGAGAAACCATTAGAGAATAACTAACTTCATTAGAACATAACAGAAACATATGCATGAAAGAAAATACCTCTGAATAAGTTGCAGATCCAGGAGAACGGTCAATATAAGCACTCCATTGTTGGTCCTTTAGTACAGGATCTTTGTAGCATAGTTGATTGCAGTCCTCCAAACCTGGTTAACCAGTACTTATCATTTGTAAAACTCATAATCAATTTTATCCACTAGCAAGTCCAACTTTTATTATCACACATTTTTCCTTTCTTTTTCTCAAAATTTGCCAAGAAAACCGTTATAAATCTAGTGCTTTAGAGATGCTGATTCTCAAAGTATGGACTAGGTCAGTGTTAACCAACTGGCTAGAACCCCGCATTGATTATTTCTTGCACATAGGAGCCTTTCAAGTGAAATAAGTACTTAATTTCTTGCTCACAAAAAAGCCCTTGATAAGTTTATATATATTTACTGAGAAGTTTAAAAGAGAGATTTCAAACAAATTGATGTGCGAAAGTGGATTTCGACTCACAAAAGAAACTAATGGTTAAAATAATCATAGTTAGTGCAAGAGCATTTCAACTTTTTCTTGTCAATACGAGTGCTTATGGAAAAAGTTTGTTCCGCCATCAAAGGCAAAGCCTTCATTCTATGTTGCTTCAATGACAAAAAAATAGCCTAACCTAGCTTATGAAGGGACTAAAAAGCAATAAATTATCGTTCAATAAATGTTATCAACGGCGGATTGCAGCGGCCAACGAAAACCCGCCACAGAAATACGGCTTCGCAGCCAATGACAGATGTAATAGGCATTGTGGCCTATGGAAGCTGGCCTGGCATATAACCTACCATGCCATAACGCTATGGCAGAAGTTTGACAACATTACATTCAATTTCTAATTGCGAAAGTGGTTTACCAATTAAATTAAACAATTGGAGTCAATGACCAAATTGTCAAAAGTAAACCTTTATTGTGTTGAACTACAATTATCAAATTTTATGACAATGTTAAAATAACTGCACGATGTGCAGTGATTAATGAAAGTCGCATAAAAAAAATTGTGAAAATATAAATGCAATGCAAAGCATTGATAAGGAACAGAAATGAATGGAAGCAGAAAAATGATGTGACTCACATTCTTCCCATGTCTCTCCATCTGAATTGCATCCTTTTTTGCAGAATACTCGCCCTACAACATTTAAACAATTTACCAGCATATGAATTTGGAGTGCAGACCAAAAAAGTAAGACATAAATTTAATGCAAACAAACCCTTTTTTGAAAGGAACTTTATATAGATGCAAAATTAATATTAAAATATGATTTGAATGGTTCTATAGGCAATTCGAGATTGCATTTGATAGATTGAATGTGACAGGAAATTAGAAAACGGCGAAAAGATTAAAGATTATTATTATTTATTATTACATGGGAGTTTGGTGAGGGCTGCATATTTGTTGGTGCATTTGTTTCCACATGGAGACGCCCACTGTTGCGGTATCATCTTTCTCTTCTGTATTCTATTCTGTCAAACTAACCATGGAAGGATGGAGAAATCAAAGGGATGTAGAAAATGTTGTAACTAAACAAAACAAGGGTAATTTCGTCACACCACACCCCTTTTTTTCCCATGTTTCTCACTACACCTGTGTCTGTCTGTGTGTTCACATCCAACCAACAACATCAACTTCATCTAATCTAAAAAAAAATAATGCTATAATTGAATCACTTTTTTTTTGGTAGAATTACAATGGAAAAGAAAGAAAAGGAATTTTTTTTTCTTCCTAAAAACAGAGCTTAGCCTGGGGCATCAATGTCTCAACTCTGACTTCAACTCCGATAGGGGAACCTGTCGAAAAATCACACCTAATTTTGAAGAACGCCCAAAAATCTGCAAATGGTTCCCCTCTCGAAGCACATGTTGGAAAGAAATGTTAGGAATATGCTCCTTTAACACAAAAATATTCACCAACAAAGAAGCGTATACATGCATATGAGGGTGATTCGGATCTTGAAGAAGACGAAGGACTTTTAAAGAATTTGTCTCGCAAATAACTCGTTGAGAATAGTTGTTGATTACCAAAATCAAACCATGGTAAACTCCAAATAACTCAGCAAAAAGCGTATCTTCTACCCCTCATTAGAAGAGAATCCATCTATCAAATTTCCCCTGTTATCACGAAGTAAACCTCCAGAAACAATGTCACCGGAAGCACCATAACTTGCACCAATATTCAACTTAACACATTCATCTTGAGGTGTGGTCCATTTAACCATGTGATGATCAATGTGGTGTTCAAAGGAGTGAATATTAACATAAGTTAGTTCAGTGCGAATAATGTCTGTAAAATAAATGATATTTTTGGTTTTTCATTGATTGTCGCCAAGAATATGATTATTTCTAAAGCGCTAGATCTACCAAATAGTTATTTCAACACGTTACCAAAATGTCCTTTAGACATAATTTGTAACCATGTTTTCAAGGATGTGAAGCTGAAGAAATATGAATTATTAACACTACATGTTAGTTACCAAACTTCCTTCGATGGAACATAATCCTTAAGGCAGTGAAACACATCTTCATCATGTGTTCCACATCGCTGGCAGATAAGAGAAGTAGCTAACTTGTAGGGATGGTGAAGCTTGTTAGATGGAATTGCATTTAATTTACTTGTACATATGAAATTTTAATTCATTAACAACGTGATGAGATATTAGCTAAGTGGTAAAAACTTCCTCTAAAAATAAAAGTGATAAAAGCTTACCGATGACGATTGTAAAATAATTATTAGTGACAATTTAATTAATATAATTTTCTCTCTTCCCCGATTTAAAATAAACAAATTATTATTTATAAATGTTTATTTATTGTTAATATTTGTTTAAAGGGTATTAATAATAATTATCAGTTTTCCATTATCTTACCATAAGTATGTTGTATACTATTTACAATTTAAACGTGGTGACATCACATGCCATTATAGGTGATATCGATGGTTAATAAAGGGATTAAATTGATCGACGCATGTCAAATTCAGGAACAGCAGTTGTGTTATTTTAAAATAGGAACTCCGTTGAATGATGGTTATGAATTCTAAGGATGGCAAAGCGGGCCGGACCGTCCTGTTTAGCTTCACCCCGATTAAGTCCGCTTAAAATGGGACGAGACGAACTGAGTTAAATTAGGTGACCGAGTCCAAAATCCCACTCATCCCGTTTAATGGCAGACAGACGAATTAGCGGATTGGCCCGCCAAATAAAACTTTTTTTTGCTAGAAAAAAAAACAAAACTTTTTTGTATTTTTTTACAACTTAATTGTTAAAAAAAAACTATATTGCTTTTATTATGAAAAAATAAATAAAAGAATATATGTAAATTTGTGGTAAAAACAAGATAATTAACAATGAAAAATAAAGAAAATCCGCAAACATAAAACAAATCCTAAAATAAATCTAAAAGGATAAAATAAGTATTAGAATAAAAGAAAAACGAGTTAAGTGGACCGCCTCGTCCCGTCCCATTTTTTCAACGAGTTAAGCGGAACGAGCCAACTATAGGATGTGAGTTCAAAACTTTGACTCAATCTGTCAAAATAGCTGGCTAAACAGACCAACTCGGCGGATTGGGGCCGTTTTGCCTCCCTAATGAATTGATAAATCAAGTTCTCTATTTATATCATCGTGAAAAAAAAAATTCCATAGACAACTTACATAAAATTTGGGTTTAATTGCATTTTTTATTTTTCAAGTATCGCGAATCTATAATTTTGATCCCCATTTGAGAGGCTTGGCCCCTTGTCTTCCTCTCACCTTTTTTTTATAGCCATTTTGATCATTCCCTTCAAAGTTTATAATTAATGTAGTAAAAAGCAAATACATGCAATCTATTTTTCAAACACTTCTAAAAAAAAAAAAAAAAAATCTATTTTTCAAACAATAATGTTATATTGACACCCTTTTTTCCCTACCTCTGTTATACAACTCATGTGAAATGACATTTTAGCAATTTCATCCCATGTGACATTGGCACCCCAATGTCACCCAAGTGTTTTTCTATGAAAGAGAGTGTTAGGTGGAGTGGTGAAGACCACGTGTCACATTTTTGTGTGGTGATAGAAGATGTGTGTGCCACCTATCGTGGTCAACTTATCATCACTCTTTTTTAAATGAGTAACACAAAAAAGGCAATATGACCAGGTTAATTATATTTTTTTAGAGGAAAAAAATACTGTTGTACTAAATTTTTTTTAGTCAAGTGATTGAACTTAAATGGTCGTTTAAAAGAATCCAAATTTAATTAATGGATGAAATAATTGTTGGTCATTTTTTACTTACCTTCTAACTGAACTTTGAATTATCAGAACCCTCTTCTGGAAACTAGAGTGTCATACCCCAAAAAAAAACTTATAGGGCCATTTGTTCAAAGAAACTTGAAATGTCAAAATTTGTGGAACTCACATGTTTTACAATATACAATTCCAAAGATTTGATATGATACTAGCCTTTGGAGAAATGATAATATACTATTTTTAGACCCAACATTTGTAGTTGACTGTTCACAATAGACAAATTAGTTGGAAATTGTTCTTGTCCACTGAATTTTTGTCCAAAATAGACACTAAACAACAATGAAGAAATTTGTTTCCCTCTAATAACAACATCTCTGTGATTGATCACAGTTAGGCACAAAGTGATGATTCAACTCTTAAATATCAGAAAATTCTCAAAACAAAAGTATTTCCATATAGGTATTGAAACAGTTACTTGAATTTTGATTGGATTTATACATGAAGGAGGTTATGAGCTATGTCACTATTGAGCACATTTTGATCATATGACAAGTAAATTTTTTCCATGCCTTGAATCAAGTTTGACCCTGGATTTTATCAACCATGCTGATTCTAATATCAACCATCTCACTTCAATTTGATCTATAAGGACTTCAAGAGTTCAAGGTGGACTGGCGTTGTGCTGTTATTGACTAAATTATAAAGTTGCAGGTAAATAGTATTTAATAAATGATACAACTATAATTGTTGAAAACAATTTGTTCAAATTCCTCTATGCAAGAATGCTACAGCGCCACTATTTCACAATATCTTGCACTAAATAGTGTATCACGAAACGATAACAATTTCTTTGAATTTCACTATGGAATTGCACTGCTAGAACTCTAATTCAACAGAGTACTGATCTAAACATGCAGAAAATCTTTCAAATACATGTAGTTCCTTATTCAACCAACACACAAACAAAAATGGTGACACAGACTCAAGTATAACAATTTTTTTTTTTGTTTTACCAAAGCATAACAAATGTCTTAGGTTAGGAGGCCGAGGCAGAAAACTATGATCAATGTTAAATATAAGATATAGAACTGTGACATAAATCTAGTTGGACAATCAAGTAATATTCTAGTTACCACATAGCAAAAGATGCACCTAATTAACAATAGTCACAATATTATCATCATTATGAAGGCTTTGGCGAATATTCCAATTGACATTGATAGCAAATATTGCAAAATCAAAAAAGACACCGTGTTCTGTTTCAATATCTAAATTAACCATGATATAAGACAACATGGATAAAGCTTGAAGTTCTGTGGTGACTTAGGTTTAAGTATATAAGCATGACATGCTATTGGTAGGTTATACATAAACTCTACTACAAACACTCAATGAAGCTAACTTTTCCCGATCTTGCATGACGGTGCGCCATCCCGAATCTAAATCTGTATACATATTAAAAAAGACAAAGTCACCACCACAAGACACTAAAACCATATATCATATTTATGTGCATTACTATACTTACAAATTAATTGGTCACAGGATGGAACAAAGTTGGACAAGGCCAAAAAATGTCAGCAGGCTTAGTCTCTAAATTCTTCAAGTTGAAACAAGAAGTCTTGTAATCAAAATAGAAATAGATGCAATTTCCTTCACATCCATAATAATCTTGAGCTAACAATGCAAAGTTTGAGTCTTTACTCAAAACAAATGAAACATCACCCAAATCTTTTACTTTTAACCATTTACCACATTCTTGATCAAGCTTATAAATTTCCACAAAAACATCCTTCAAAAAGTAACCCCATGTGTAATACCTTTCGTCATTAATATACAAGTCAACCACATAGAGACTTCCATCACACTCTACTAATTGCTTCTTATTTTCTCTAGAGTTCACCCTTATACGCCCATTTTCTTCACAACAGTACAAGTTTTTAGGTGAAAATTGAACCTACTTGAAAGACAAGGCATTAAAGTTGTCCCTTGTAAAGTATCATATCATCAAGACACTGGTTTTCTCCACCATCGTCCTCTAACGTACATGGTATATGTCTTTTCTTCAATATTGGAAACTATCACCTTATCCCAATAGAGTGCAAAGACCATGCAATGACCCTGATCAATGGAATAAAAGTACACTTTGCGAATGCTGCAAAAATAATTAAAATCAATTTCACCTTTAAGATTACTAGGAGTATATAGTTCAAACAACTCCACAACTCGAAAGTTCATCAAATTCAAAACTTTGTTTATAGTCTCCTTAGTTGGGAGTCTCTCGTTAGTGAAGAGATCAAGGAGATAAAGTTTGGAAGAAGTTGACTGAAAAACTCTAATGAGCCACCCTTTATTAGAACATGGAGAAGAAGTTGATGGTTGAATGCGATATATTTTGGTTTGAAGTAGAAAATAACAATCATATGAAATACAATGGAGCAGGAAGAAGAGAGCGAAATAAACTATCGATACTGCGGAATCGAACAACATCAATAGCACTATTCAACTTTTTTGATATAATTGCTCACAATTCTTCGGGAAGATTTGAACCCTCCATATTTTGTCTCTAGACAATAGTAATCTACTGCAGAGTATTTATAGAAAAAAAGGTGCACTTTCGGAAGTTTAGGGAATCGGAAATGTCGTAACAAACAATGAGCATAGGGAAAATAGAAAAACGCTCAGCTGAGGATAAGGAAAATAGGAGATATACAAAACAAGATCTCAGTTAGTTTTGATAGAAAATCAGCTTTTTTAGTTAAATTTAACCTCTATTATTTATCCTCCAATTTGTATTAAATATATCAATTTTTGTTTATCATTTTTGCTTATATTTTAGGAATAAAATACGAACAATAATTTTTATGCAATATTGATTTTTGATTAAAACTATAACTACTAGCATTCAACGGGAACTCCATATCTATTATTCAGCTCTAATCCATATCCGTATAAATTACAAATAATAGTTTTATGAAACTTTGATTAAAATTATAGGTATAGAAAATAAATATTTTACACTTTTATATTGTAACAAACTATACTTATCTTTTTTCAATGATACCAACAATATAATATAAATTCTTATCTTTTTGAATGACACTAACAAAATAGCATTTTTATAGTCGAACTCGAATTTGTCTAATGGAATAATTGAAAGTGAAAAAATCATTCCAAAACCACGTATTCCTGTATATACAATAACTATAAATATATATTTTGCATTTTCATATTGTAACACAACAATGTATGAATATAATATAAATTCTTATCTTTTGAATGACAACGACAATGTAGCATTCTTATAAGCAAATTTGTTTGAGTGTATATAATTGGAAGTGAAAAAGTTATCTCAAAACTATATATATTTCATTTATATATACTAGCATAGTAGCATTCATTCGGACACTCTGTGTCCATCTGTCAACTATTTTTATTGCACTAATACGTATAAACTATGAATAGTAGTTTTATTAAATTTTAATTTAGATTGGAATATTTTGATTTTGATTAAAATTATAGGTATATATATTGCACTTTCATATTGTAACAAACTATACTTATATTTTCTTTAAAAAAAATTATATTTATCTTTTTCAATGACACAAAAAATATAGCAAATACTATAATTTCTTATCTTTTAAAATGTCGTCAGCATTATATCATCAATGACACCAACAATATAGCAAATATGGTATACATTCTTATCTTTTTTTAAATGACACCAATACTATTATTTTTAGAGGCAAATTTGTTTAAGGGTATAATTGGAAGTGAAAAAGCCAACACAAATGACACTTATTTTCATTTTTAGCTTCTTAACAAATGTCATAAGAACAATAAGTATCATAAGGACGCTTGTTAGCATAACCATATCTTTATATAGTATAGATTATAATAAATTACCAACAATCACCACAATTATGACCATACCATCAACATCGACTACCATAATCATTTTAGCATGGGTCTTGTTAACGAGTGCCCCCGAGACACTCTTTAAGCATGCTAAATAAAGTAATTATTCTTTTAAAATTTAAAAAATTTCAATTTTCAATGCATTGATTACACAAACTTTTATAAAAAAATTACTATTTAAAGTCCTTAACAAATGCCTAGGGGGCACTAGATAACATTTCCCATCATTTTATCGATACAAAACTTATTTCAATTGTTCTTTCTACCTTTCTCCATGAGTGATTATCTAAGTGTGTGTCGTCATCAATTAAGTTTCAACAGTAACATTATAGCCATTGTCAAAAATGGCTTTCGAAAAAAATATTTTTCAAGTACAAAATTAGGAGAAGCAGGTTGTCAGGATGCAAGGCATCTTTGATTTTCAAAGAGTGGTGGAAATGGTGCAAAGAGGTATTCAAAAAGAGGAAATCCCCATACTATTCCTTCTTTACTCAACTTTTTCATACCTCTAAAATTTAAACGTCCAAGCATGTGATGAGAGATCCATTCCTCTCTACTTGGTGATAAGATAAGGAATTTGTGTTCTAACACATGAACTTTCAGATTTAAGGTCTTATTCTTTGACTTGCAGGTGCCTTAAAAATAGTCTTCTTTTGTCATCATACACTTTGAGTTGCTTTCCTTAAATGTTCATATTGTAATCCTTCTCAAGTAATTGGCCAAAATTCCTTAAAAATAGTCTTCTTTTGTCATCATACACTTTGAGTTGCTTTCCTTAAATGTTCATATTGTAATCCTTCTCAAGTAATTGGCCGAAATTTAGAAGGTTTCACTTTATCCCAAGAAGAAACAGTACTCTAATTTTTTTTAAGGGTTAATTAAGTTTTTAGTTCCTGTATAACCGAATTTCGTTTTTAGTCCTCATATAAAAATTTCACAAATTTTGGTTAGCATTTAGTTTTAGTCCCTGTTAAATTAAAATTTGTTTAATTATGCTTAAAATTTTAAATTTTTTAATGATTTTTTACATACTTGTTTAAAACATTATAAAACGTTCCTCCGCAATAAGTTAGCTCAAAATTTTATTTTTTGTTCCAAATTTTTGTTAGTTTTGTTTTGAATTTTTGGCATTTAAAAAAAATATATTTAATTCATTACATGTTAAAAAATTCTAATTTTTTATAAAAGAGATTATTATAATGTTTTTAACATGTCTGTTAAAAATCATTTAAAAATATAAAATTTTAAGTATAATTAAATAAATTTTAATTTAACAAGGACTAACACATACTTTTAATCCTTGTAAAATTAAAACTTGTTTAATTGTGCTTAAACTTTTAAATTTTTGACATACTTATTACATACTTATTTAGAACATTATATAAAGTTCTTCCACAAAAAAGTAGCTCAAAATTTTCATTAATATAATCTTGAAAATTTGGCTTTTAGAAAAATTCATATTTAATTCATTACATGTTAAAAAACTAAAAGATTTTATATAAGAGTGTCTTACGAGTTATGAACATGTCTGTAAAAAATCTTTGAAAATTTAGAATTTTAAGCATAAATAAAAAAAATTAATTTAACAGAGACTAAAACTACATGCTAAATTTTTTGTATAGGGACCAAAATCTATCACTTTTTTTTTATGAGGACTAAAAACGAAATTTAGTATATTTATAGGGACTAAAAACTTAATTAACCCTTTTTTTTAACGATTCCCATCTTTTCTCCAAATCAGGACTTCACCAACACCTTATGCACTAGGTGAAGTACGATCTACAAATTTGACGCCTATCTTAGTTGTCTCATTAAGATCGATAAATCGATCGTTTCGCTAAATCATGTGTGAAGAGCATCCAGTGTCTAAGTATCACAAGTTTGGCCAAACTCCATTTTCTTTTGTGGTTACTATCAACTTCTCAGTTAGTTTTCGTGTTTTCGTTCATCCTTAACTTGTATGCCTCAAGAGATCCATGCAATTCTTCTGTGCACATCTACCAAATTCTTTAACTCTTCAATTGCTATTGTGATATGATCAAATCTTGATTAAAGAGATCTGATGATCTTTTCGACCACATATTGATTCGTGACAACTTCATCACATCAATTCTTTATTTGGTTGATCAATGTCAAAACTTTTGTAAATAATGCACCACACCTTCCTCATCTTTTGTTTGAAGCAACTCATATTTCTTTTTGTGAGTTTGTAACATCACTTTATTTGCCCCCAACATAGGCTTTCTCCAAGATGTCTCATGCTTCTTTCGAGGATTCAACATCACAGACTAATTCAAAGTTTGCTCGATCAACACATTGATAAATGATGAACAATGTCTTGAAAACTTTCTTCTTGATTTCCTTAAACACATTTCTTTATGTTTTTTTTGTTCTTACCAAGGCAACCAACATCAGATTTCACTAAATCCCGGACATCTTGGACACCCAAACACCACTTTTTGTTTGCACCTTTTATCATAATTTTTTGTATCAAGGATTAGAAGAGTGATCGATGGTCTTAATCAGTGTGAGTTAAATTTATTTAAAGAGCGATGATATATGAACAATCATTGCTGACAACTTTCAAGACAATTTCCATTTCCTCTATTTCTATTGGTGAGAGAGAAAAAGGAAGAGAGAATAAAAATATAACGTGTATATGAGAGAAAAAGTTGTTAAAAAGTTGTTGCGTACAAATATTATTTCTCTTATTTAAATCTTATTTTTGAAATCATATTAGAAGTGACACGCATGCGAGGACATGGCCAATCCAATAATAAAAGACAATTGCTTTTCTGACTTTCAATACTCGCTAAAAACATAAATAAAAGACTAAAATATCTCTAACGGTAGTTAACTAACTAATTTATAACTAAAAAGCAGTTAATTGCCGCTGGTTTTTTGATCATTTACTTGTGTTACTTCCTATGAATGTGAAAGAAGCAATCTTGATAATAAAATGTTCCTCCTCCCTTTACAAACCCAATCCACAACAGAAGGTGGTAGACTGTTCTGCAACTCGGCATCGAGTCACCACACCGATGCAACTCACCTGCAACTTCTTCATCCCCATCAACAAACCCTCAATCCCTCGTTTCTCCTTCAAACCTCGCTTCTGCTACTCCACCGAGTCCAACTCAGTCCAATCCGATAGCCTCAAAACTCTCGAATGGAACTCCATATGCAAGCAACTCTCTGCATTCACTTCCACTTCAATGGGCTCCTCCGCCGCCAACAACGCCCGTTTACCCGTCGGACGTACTCCAACAGACAGCCAAAAGCTTCTCGATCAAACCTCCGCTGCCAGACTCATCCCTCAACAACAACTCAACTTTTCTGGAATACATGATTTAACTGACATTCTCTCCGTTGCCGTTTCCGGTAAATTGTTGACCATTCCCGAGCTTTGCACCGTTCAGAGAACACTTGCTTCTGCTAGAGAATTGTTTGATACTTTGAAACAATTGGCTTCCGTATCTAATCATTCGCACAGGTTTGAACTTGGAATCTAACTCAAAAACTCAATAGTTTAAGACATGTTTGGATAAACAACTTAACAAGCTACTTATGTGAAATTAGTTTGATAACAAAAGATAAAATCAAATCAAATTGCTTTTATATAAGCTATAACATGTTTTCATAATAGCTATTTCAGACGTTTCTAATTCGTGGTTACCGGTAGATTACCTCAAATAAGTTAATCCAAACATACCCTAAGTAGTAGTTGTTTTAAGTAACACTTATTCCTTCTTAGCAATGCATGATCCCTTGATAACTCAAACAATTTTTGTATGGAGATTAAATTTGATGTCTATGCAATTGTCGAAGTCATATCCGATTCAGTTCACAAGCAGCTTCTTTTATGTATTTGGGCTAGATACTGTATTTTTCTTGACAAAGTTTGGAGCGTAGATCATTTCATAATGTCATGTCCCATTAAGGTCTTAAAACATAATTTATCTCAATGGTAACGACAAACAGAGTGTTAGTAATACTCTAATTGCACTTGTGCTTTTGGGCATAATAACTGATTCCTTTTACAAATCCAAAGTAAAAGATCACAAAAATAATTTCACTGATGCAATTGTTTTCAATTAGGTACTCACCCCTTCTTGAAATACTGCAAAATTGTAATTTTCTAATGGGCTTGGAGCGCAGGATAGAATTTTGCATAGATTGCAATCTTTTGGTAATTCTTGATAGAGCAAGTGAAGACCTGGAGATCATTAGATCAGAACGAAAAAGGAACATAGAAATCCTGGACTCTTTATTGAAGAAAGTATCATCTCAAATTTTTCGGGCTGGGGGTATTGACAGACCGTTTATTACTAAGCGTCGATCTAGAATGTGCGTGGGTATCAGGGCTTCGTATAGGTATTTGCTTCCAGAAGGTATAGTTCTGAATGCCAGCAGCTCTGGAGCAACATACTTTATGGAACCGAAAGAAGCAATGGATTTGAACAACATGGAAGTTAGGCTTTCAAACTCTGAAGCGGCCGAGGAAAGAGCAATTTTGAGTATGCTTGCATCTGAAATAGCAAATTCAGAATCAGAGATAAATTATTTATTGGATAAAATTCTTGAGGTTGATCTTGCTTTTGCGAGAGCTGCCTATGCTCAATGGATGAATGGGGTATGCCCAATTTTCAGTTTAGGAACTCTTGAAGTTTGTAATTCTGTTGAAGAGGACAATAACATTTCAGTCGTGCAAGATGACGATTTAACGGTAAATATTGAAGGTATGCGGCATCCATTACTCCTGGAGTCGTCTCTAGAAAACATTTCAGATAATGTCACACTAAGGTCTAAAGATGCTGCTGAGCTGGGTAATGGAAATGGAACAATGGCTTCTAAAAGCGCGTCCCAAGGCATCACAGACTTCCCTGTGCCAGTTGACTTCAAAATTAGATCTGGAACTAGAGTGGTGGTGATCTCAGGACCTAATACTGGAGGGAAAACTGCTTCAATGAAAACGTTGGGCCTGGCATCACTTATGTCAAAAGCCGGAATGCATCTGCCTGCCAAGAAAAGTCCAAAACTTCCTTGGTTTGATCTTATCCTTGCGGATATTGGAGATCACCAGGTAATATCTGAACTTTTTTATGCATAATGAAGTTTTA
>Ga0315913_1002334_pt1 | contig 22167 bp, 11 predicted proteins | sample MpolsnodulesMG_FD_207736 | JGI IMG/M metagenome (GOLD analysis project Ga0315913, IMG submission 207736) | Medicago polymorpha root nodule microbial communities from Los Angeles, California, United States - small nodules | ecosystem: Host-associated > Plants > Roots > Nodule | place: USA... | reverse complement strand
CATTGTTAAGATTCACCTTCAAATTAATCGAGTATATTTTAGTTCAAGTTATGTGTCTTGTGAGTGGTGAGCTTTAATGTTATTGTTATTTTGGATTAAAACTTGTTTTGGTGTCCTTAATTTTTGTCCCTCATTTTTTTAAGAGGTCAAAAACAAAATACAATAAAAAAAACTGTGCATAAAGTATGCCTAAAAAGAACAAAGAGAGTACGGTATCCCTCATTTTCTAAATTTGTAACGTTGGTTCCTTAATTGTTTAGTGTGTGTGAGGGGAGATATTTTGACTCCAAAAATAAGTTTATTTACTTACTTTAAATTTTGGCCTTTAATTCTATTATCAATTAATGGTTTAGATTGATTGATAATAAGTAATATGGTAGATTTTAATTTTCTTCTCCATTAGAGTAACACTCATTACCCCAAAAACGGCAAAACAACTAATAACTTTTAATTGATTGTTTTTTCTTCTTCTCCCTTTGCTTTTTTTTATACGCATAATAAACTGCATAGTTTTTCTTAGCCCTTAATTTCAATATTATCCCATGAGGATCTAAACTAAATGGCTACCTCAATGTCAATTGCCTTCACCAATGTTATCTCAGCAAAAAAAAAAGTTATTGAATCGGATTGAAGAATATGATGTCAATTGCATCATTTTTTTTCTTTCTATTCATAGAGATAATCCAAAACCTAGTAGAATTTTAATATTTTAATATGCAAGAAAGTTGTTGAATGAATCATATTGTCATAAATGTGTTATTCAATTGCATGATTCTTCTAATTAACCAATTTGTTCGTCCATGGCAAGAGTACCCCGTGTTGGTGAAATGATAAATAAATAAAAAAAAGTATACTTTCAATTTAGTACCTAAATAGACTTCTCACCATTCAATTGAGAAAATTGTGTTTTTAATTTCATGATCGTTGATCAAAATGGAAGGCTCATGATGATCGAATGCAAAATATTCAGTTTCGCCTCCATCTTCCAAAAGATTTCATGTCTCAAATAAGCAGGCTAGAGTGTTTTGATATAGTGTATGAAAATCTCGTGAGAGGAATAATTAGTAATTAATCATAACCACTAATTAATAACAAGATCAATGGTCAATATTAAGAGTAATTTTTTTTTGATAAAATGTTAGAAGTAATTTTAAACACTTACTCTTAGAGTCAAAATATATATATATATATATTATGAAACCATTAAAATAAGAATAAAGAGAAATAGAGAATGAGAGAGCGAAAGAGAGAAGAGAGAAGAGATCTCTAATATTATTATCTTATGTTGTCCAAATCTGTTACAAGTGATCTTCATTTATAGAGGTTTGTGGACATCTACATATGATATTCATAACATTTTCCCTTGGATGTCCATCGAAGATATGTCTCGTTAAAATCTTACTAAAGAAAAACCCACTGGGATACAAATCATGCACCATCTCCTTATTTAGTGCCCTATAATCATTGTATCCACAAGATCCATCATTCTTTTTTTATAAGAAAATTGCTCTTCTCCCATACAAAATTGCTCACTTCCATACAAATTGACCAAAATACCCTCAACATGAGTTAACTCACGACCGGTATAATCAACATGAGTTATCGCACGCCGAACCCCAACATAAGTTAGTTCATATTAGGTTGCATATTAGATATGCATGGCACAACAATACAAATGCATGGCACAACAATACAAATGCATGCCACAAATTTAAAATCTAAGTAAGGCACGTCTAATGGAGGCCTATGAAGTTATAATAATAATAATAATACTTTCACACTCACACATATAGATATCTATAACACAAAAGCCATATACCAACGTTATGAAATCATGGAACATTAGAGGATTTAGCCACGTCGTGAGGAAATTGATATTAACATAGCGTGGAATTATGAAGCCATATACCGACAAAAGCCATATACCAACATTAGAGGATTTAGCACGATGTGGCTAAATCCATGAAACAATGAAGCCATATACCAACAAAAGTCATTATACCAACATTATGAAATCATGAAATTAACTAGTGCAACCCAATGTGAGTTAACTCACGTTGGGGTTCAGCGTGCGTTAACTCACGCTAATATCCGGCGTGAGTTAACTTATGTTGGTTATACGAAACGTGAGTTAACTCATATTGGATATTTTGGTCAGTTTATATGAGAATGAGTAATTTTGCATGGGAGAAGAGCAATTTTCTTTTTGTAAGAATAATAACCGTGCTCGAAAAGGGCCTAGTGTTATGCTTAATTAATCCCTCAGATAACATCCCTACAATCTGTTAACCTATTGGCAATTTGAGAAGACCAATATAGGACCATTCACATATTGTGCATCTTCAGGTTTTTCTTTAGTTTAAGAAACCTAAAACAAGTTCATGTATTGTTCAAGAAACCTGAAACAGGTTCATGAATTGGGGATAAATGAACTATTGAGCAAAATATTCAAAAACTTCAGTTGGGATGTCTTTAAAGAAGCGGTTTGAACTTGTAGTAAGAGAATTTTCCTCAAGTCCAAAAGTTGGCAATTGAGTCTCAAGCTTCTGGCTCCACACATATTCTGAACATTTTCTCTGCTCAAACATATCCATAAAATTGGGATCATAGGGCTCTTGATCAAGATCCTGACACTCTGGGAACAGTGGAAAGTTCATTTGTGATTCAGGGTGTATAGGAAAGTTGTACCCTGATGAAGACTCAAATGATGGTACTGTGTGAAGTGGAGTAGCCTCAACCTCAACTGCACTAAGTTCACTTTCCGAATTTTGGTAGTTTGGCTTTGTCAAATCTGAAAGGTTGACCATCTTCAACACTTCTTTGTCTTCCACTAGCTGATTGGAACCACATTCAGGAACCTGAAATAGACATTTTCACCAAGTCCATAATTTTATCATACCTAATCAAGTATGTTTTGAAAGGTATATAAAATACTTTACACAAAAGCTATTGTAATATTGTCTCATTAACACCTAGATTTTCTAATGTCGAGATAACCATCCATACACGCAGTCACACAATTCTAGTTTCCGATATTAATCAGATAGTTCTTATTACAAATTTGCAAAGTAGGTTTCAAAAAACGAAGTCAAAATATGGACTATCCCAACAAAATTGGACAATTAAAATGTGCAACTACATGATTGTGTGAACATAATATCTTTCTCATTTTTCCCTCTCTCATCCTACTTTAGTAATGGGACTAACATGGTCTAATAACAATAAAAAATACGCAGTAGTATTTATGATTTATTCCTTTTAGGAATGAGTATGAACATAATACAACACATAAAACTCTGTCTAAAATCCACCTTACCTTATGAACCTTGACTTCATTAAGTAAAACTTTTCCTTTGTTTTTCTGCTGCTTTGATGGTGGTGATGATGTCCTTGGAAATGTCCTCTCCATCCTTTTTCTCCTGCCACTCCAAAAGTTCTTCACATCATTGTCTGTTCTCCCTTCCAAATACGTAGCAATTTTCGCCCATTTGTTCCCAAATTGTTCCTGTAATTCAATCACCACCCTTTCCTCATCTTCTGAAAACTTGCACCCTCTATTATTGAATTGAAATCACATATAACAAACTTTTATTATAAACCAAAACAAGTAACATGCATTACCTCTAGACAACAATAATAGCATCATTTTCAACTATAAAGAAGAACCTCTTCTTACTTTTATTGCAAGGTAAATAATCTTGTCTTGTATTAACTATTTTTATCATATAAAACATAGATACAATAGGCACCGTTCCCTACTATTTTCCGCACCGAGATATTTTTCAAAATCAAATAGATGCGAATTACATAATGTACCGTCAAAAACAGTTATAATAAATTTTGGGTAAACTCAGTTACAATGCTATATCCAACGTTTCAACCAGTGACACAGACACCAGACACGACACTAACACGCCAACACTCAACACTAATAATAACATGAGAAAATAAATTAATTGAAGATAATCACATGTGTCGGACACCGAACACGCATTTGACTAGAAGTGTGAGAGCAATAAAGGTTTCTCTACTAGTCTCTAGGTTGTGAAAAACGGTCTATTGAGGAAGAAAAACAACAATCTGTGTCTCAAAGGAACAATAAGAACAATAATCATCGTATCAAGGTTTAACGCACAAGTAAATTTGTTTAATTCAAACTACAGAATAATGACAAGACAACAATAATTAATTAACAAAAAAGGGTAAGAAAGTAGTTACTACTACCTTTTCAAGTCGGGTCTAAGGTTGTTAACCCATCTAAACCGACAAGATTTTGCAGTTCGTTGCAAAAGACCTTTGGATCGAATGGAACTCCAATCCACAGGACCGTACTTGTCAACATGTTTCAACAAAACTTCATCTTCTTCACTACTCCATGGCCCTTTCTTTAGGTTACCACTTTCTTCCATGATGGTTGTGATTCCGTGGTTGGGTTCATGGGTAGTGTTTTATTTTGTTGTGTTTGTGTGAGCCGAATCCATGAGATTTTTTTATCCCCCTCGCATTATAAACGGTTAGTGGGAACATCCAATCCCCCAACCCCGCCATTTCCATTTTTTTTTTCTTTTCAATAGGAAAAGTTCTGTTTTGAAAATAAAAGACTATGCATCCTTATAAATAATATAATATAATCCAAAGAATGAGAATGAAACAATGGAAAAAAATAACAATTCAAATAATACTTGTTGTTCAAACAACTAGTAAGATACCCGTGCATCCGCATGGGTACCAGTTGGCGTAGATAATTTATTTCAATTCTCTATTTTTTATATATAAATTGTAATAAATAAACATATTAACTCAAAGAATAGTATCAGTCACAACTTGTCCCTTACCCCCATTTTTTTTGTTGTCTCATGCATAATTATGATTTTAAAATATGTATCTGCTATAACTAATTTTAAAATATGTATCATTATTTTTGTTTCCACATCTTCATTTTATGCCTTGATTTTTTATGTCATTATTTTCTGCAAAATAGTTTTTTGTTTTTTTGTTATTAATGAAAGGTTGAAATTAGTAAATGATGATTCATGTATCCCTCCTTTAAATATGAAAATTTGTTATAGATGAAATGAAGTAAAAAAAAGGAAGGAAATGATATTATTTATGAAGAAATCGTAAAATAACCAAATAATAAAGTTGATTTGCTTACATGTGTTATTGATGTAGCTTGTGGCCTCTTAAAGAAGTTTAAGGAAAAAATAGCTTGTTCTTGATATGAAAAGGAAATAATGAATGCAAAAGACAATTGAGTAAAAAACAAAGGAGAAGAATAGATTGCAACTCTTGCAAGATACAAAATTAAAGTGATTAGTTGAAAAATGAGATATGAGAGAAAGGAAGAATAAAATTAGAGAAAGAATACACCAGAGAAAAGTTAGAAAGAAAAATATGAGTTTAAGTGGATTTTGAAATTTATGAGGGAGTTTTGAAATTTGAAAGTGTGGGATAAGACATAATGTAAGAGATGAAAGACATATGCATAGTGACATTGAAAAATAGGAAGTGTTTAAAATCAAAGTAACTATGGACAAATATAGTTAGATTTCCATGAGTGTGAAGAGACAAAAGTGATTTATAGTGCAAAAATCTGAAACCATATAAAAACTATAGTTAGATGACATCACCGGTTAGAAAAAGTAAATTTTAGACTCAATTTACCTCTTAATTAGTGATGTGACAGCAAAGCAAAGTAGGGCAAAAAAATAGTTTTCCACAAGATAGTCTTTTCTTATATTAAGAGGGATGGAAAATAATAGTACCAATATTGAATGAACTCTAAAGAGAATATGATTTTTTTTTTTTTTGTGTGGATGCCGAAATGGAACTTATGGCTTCTTTGAAAGCCTTTGATTGGAGCAGGTGAATTGTGAGATGGGTATGGTCTTCCTATTTTCGTTCCCCTTGCTTGGTGTTTTAGGAAAAAAAAATTATTTGAACTCATTTATTGTAATTATTAAGGCATATGGTATGTGTTGAAAGTGGAAAGAATTTTTAACAAGAACTTAATTAAAAAGTTGAAATAAAACTTTACTTGATAAGAATTTAATTATAGAGGATGTGTCGTGACTTGTGAGAAATTGACACTGAAAGCAATTTGGATTGAGGAGGGACCTTCAACATAGCATCACAGGATACAAATCTCTTTTCACTCAATGTCTGCCGCCACAAATCCAATGGTACGCGCTACCTCCCTCGTCGTTTACTCAAATGTTCTTTTCATTTATCTTTCTGTTTAATTTTGAATTGGAATTGGAATGAATTTAACTGAACTATTATTTATTGTTATGTTCTTAATTTTTATTCTCTTGGCGACGAAGATGTCCAGCGATAACATGTCTTACGGAGAAGTTCCCACGATGGAAGAAGCAATAGCATATGTCGAGGCTGTAAAAGACGAGTTTCAAGATGAGATACAAAAGTATGATGAATTTTTAAATGTTATGATGGATTTCAAGGCTTTGAGAATTGATACAAGTGGTGTCATAGCAAGATTGAAGGATTTGTTTAAAGGGCATACAAATTTAATTTTAGGATTCAACATCTTCGTGCCAAAAGGGTGTGAGTTGGATTACGGCATAGATCCATTTGGAGTATTGGAAGAAGCAAAAGCATATGCCAATGCAGTAAAAGTTGAGTTTCAATGTGAGAGGGAAAAGTACGATGAATTTGTGAAAGCTATTAGGGATTGCAAGGCTGAGAGAATTGATACAAAAGGTCTCGCGACAAGAGTGAAGGAACTATTTAAAGGGCATACAAATTTAATGTTTGGATTTAACACCTTTCTGCCAAAGAAATATCAAATCAGTACTGATGATGATGATGTTGACGACGACGTAGCATAATGTTTTGAATACTTTGCTCAGCAGTTCATTTAGCTCGTATTTTACATGTACTGTGTTTTTCAAGTATGTCAGTGCATGAGCTTATTTTGAGTTTCTTGAATTTACTGAAGAAAAACCTGAAGATGCACAATATGTTACTAGTTGACGGTCTTATATGGGTCTATATTGGTCTTCTCAAATTGCCAATATAAAAATTGAAGTATATAATGTATATTGTTCAGTGAAGACTATTGCATATAATAATATTGTTCTCAATGCATAGTACAACATCTCTACCTCACACATTATGAGTTATGACTTACAAGAATATAGTTGACTTTTTATCACATCCAACATAATAAATTATATTTTCTGGTTCTCCTTAGAATATTTGCATGTTTAGGCAACATTTTTCATACCAGCGAGCAAGTCCCAGGTAGTTGAACCAGGTTTTGGAAGGAGTTTCTGACATTTGACTCCAATGTCAAAGATAAAATTGAGGTCTACGTTCCTTTTGCCACATAATAACAGGTGCATTTCCATTGCAAGTCTCCCAGAATCCATCTGAAAAAAGTCAACAGTGTTGAGCATGCTGATCAAAACCAATTTCTATGCAGAATCTAACAAGTAACAAGAGTGATGAAGGTTTCTAATTATGACAAAGCGAGTAAGTTATCCAACTTGAAAAACATTGGTAAAAGAAGGAGAAAAGGAATACTGGAATCAAACAATTATTGAGGTACACAAACTTGTAAGTGACATAACAATTAAACCCACAACAAGACCATTAGAAGAAAGACAAAAATAAACTAGAAACAAATTCTATCCCGGAGAACATAGAGAAAAATTCATTAATTGATAACACTGGCATTTTGTTCAAGCCAAACTCGTATAGTATGCTACTCGTTGTTCTTGTGTTTCTTATTGTTTCAGTATTTTTCTTTAACTTTTTGGTGCATTAGAATCTTCTCTTCATCTGACCTAGCTAACTGTAACTTTAACAGCTACTGATAACTATATTCTGCTTTCCGAACCTGTCTAGATATATATCAGGTTCCTCGCTGTACGAAGGAATTGGTAATAAGGTTTTTGATTAGAGATTAGGCTGATTGGCAAGAAATAAAATTCTGATTTTGAAATAAACCTGTATTCTGAATCATACTGTGCAGTGATTATGCTCGGAGATTTATGTTTTTGACCTAGGAGGAGTATACTTAATTTTGGGAGTAGAAGACTATCATGGATTTGGGGCAGAAGACTATCAGTTTGAAGGAAATGGCTGATTTATAAAACTGAATGAATACCTCATCAGAAATAAATACCACATTACTGCATTGCAAGGACTTTTGTAAGGAGTAGTCATAAGTCAGAATGATGGAAAGATATAATTCAACCTCTGAGTGGGAGAGACACAATGATCAGTTAAGTCGTGCCCCGTAATTTTTTTTGAAGCAGCACTGTGTGGTCTTCAAAGAGCAGAGAGGGGAGTACCTAGAGAAAATTTGCCACCACCCCAAGATCATGGTCACGTGATAACCTTGAGTTCAGGGTGCAAACTAGAAAGTGACCGTCTATATCACTATGCTTACCACCAAAAGGAAGAGGCTAACAGACTGGGGGAGATGTTATACGAGGGATTAATTACGGATAGCACTAGTCCCTTCTCGAGCCCAATTATTCTTATAAAAAAGAATGATGAGCCCAATTATCCTATTACTATGGTTAAATAACTTGGTCAATGAACTGAATGGTTTCAGTAAGGATTTGGTTCTGAATAGCTTGAGAGATTAGCTCTGAGCATTCTGTACGATGACAAAAGGGACTAAACTGTCTTATATCAATCTAATAACATCGGAGACTTGATTAAAGTATATCTCATTCAGAGTTATATACATAGAAATAACAAATATTTACGTCGAGGAAATAAGGGAGAGAATATCTCATCAAATATTCTATTAATCAACCATATCTCAACAATTTCCATTACTTTTCCAAGAATATTGACCTCAAATCTAGGTTCCCTCAAACTAGAGTTAAGGAAGAGTACTTCCATAAAACGCATTTAGAACACATAAAAGTCACTATCAAAAGTCTGTTAATACACCAGGAAGGCTAGCAAGATAATATTTTACAAGAACTGCTACATCAACTGGATTTGAGCCTTCAGGCACTGAGGGAGATTATTGAAATAAGCTGAGAACAGCTTATGAGTTTGTATCCTTCGTAAACCTCGCCAACAAATGTTCCTGCTGATTCCCTGACTTCTTTTAGCTTGACTACTTGGCCAAGAATCTAGTAACAAAAACGGTTGAAACTTGACCGTTCCCAGAAAATCAGAAATTTATAGTATAATCACTTGTCATATAATTGCTTATCTATTATTTCAATAACAAACGATAAAATAAAATCAAATTGTTTTCATATCAACTATAAGCTGAAAACAACTCATGACATGTCATAAGGTATTTTCATACGCTCTCTCAAATACTCTCACGACTGTAAATAAGTAAATCAGAAATCCAGACAGGTCATAAAAACTGTTTTTGTTCTAGATAAGTTTAAATAAGTAAATCCAAACATGTGTTATCATCAAGGAAGATATGGATTCCAACAAAATCATCAATCAAACAAATCAATATTGTATACATCAGAGTGCAAAGGACTTTTGAATCAGAGGTCATAACCACACGTCCAGCTTTTGACCTTAATTGTTGTAATGAATTGTACAAAGAAATATGTGGACAGTGGATTTGTTCAGCAATTGAAGAAATTCTCTCTTCCTTTTATATAAATTTGACAAATAATATAGTATATTCAAACCAATGCACAATTTACTCACTCATAAATATGTCTTGTGATTTCTTTGATATAGTAAAGAAACCAGTTCTACTATCGTGTTAAGCACCTTCAAACAAGTAGACACAAACCATGGAAAATCAAGACTTTACCAAGACTCCTTTGCAATATGTTTCCTATAATTGGATCATTCATTTGCATCCTACAGAGCAATTAGTTAATCATCTTCAATTTCAAATATACACTTCAACCTATATTTTATAAGTTAACAAGATATCTACAGAGAAACTGTAGTCAATAGTTCAAATATTAAAGACTAATCATTTTCAAACATTGAAGTAAGAATAGCACATAATCACACATGTATTACATAAACAAATAGACTTCAAACACAATAAGTTAAGGCATTGATAATTATCTCATGTTTTCCTGATACTTGTGCCTCAGTAAGAGATAGGACATTATCATTCATCTATCCTTGCTGATTTAAACCCCGAATACCAAGCATTGTAGCCAAATCAACTTTTACAAGTTGCAAAAGAGAGTAAGATTACGCAATGCAAAATCATAAATAGCAAGTGTGTGTCTGAAATACAAAACATGCAACTTACATATTGAATATATATTGAACTCCAATGCAAAATCAACTTTTATGGTAAAAAACAAATTGAATATAATTTAAAAACGACTTATATATTGATCTAATAGTTTTAAGTAGTTAACCAAGAAATTAAACTCAAGTGGTTAATAAGCTTTAGCGAAGGAAAAATTGTTTAGGAAAGCCTAAATACGAATTATAGGTGGAACAATTATTGGTTAAACTTTACTACCTTCCAATCCGGATTACTCGTGCCTCTTTCCTATGAAAACCAGAGGGTTAACAAAAAAAAATTTAGGTATTTGCGCGCAAGTTGAGACTAACTCCTTCTGAATGTATTTGCTCAATATAATCTGTTTTTAAAATAGATTCAATTTTTTTATATAAGTTAAAATTATATTGAGAGATTATATCAATGGAATCTTATTCATAAATATTTTGAACAAAATGGAATTTTATTTTATTAAAACGGAAAGTTTTCTTTTATGGTGTGAACCGAATATTCTTTGTTGGCATCCAGAGAAACTGATTTTCAAGTCGGGAACACAATAATAAGAGAAAAAATGAGAGTGAAACAATAGAAAACATAACTATTCAAATAAAATAATTGTATGAGTATTGAATAAGAGATATGATTTTTTTTTTATTTTGCATACTGAATTGGAACTTATGGTTTCTTTGAAAGCTTTGGTTGGAGAACATGAATATTGTGAGATGGGAACGAGCTTTGCTATTTTCACTCCCCTTGATTAGAGTTTTAGGAAGTTTCTTAATTTGAATTCATTTATTGTAATTTATTATAATTATTAAAGTTAATTTATGGTATGTGTTGTTGATAGTGGTAAGATTATTTTTTTAATGATGTGAACTAGACACCCTTAACGGACAACTACAAAGATTAACTGTTCGAGTCGAGTGTGACCGCAATAATATAATCAAAAGAATGAGAATGAAACGGAAAAAAATAACTATTCAAATAATACTTGTTGTTCAAACAATGGAAAATAATAGTGCCAATATTGAATTAAGAGAATATGAATGTTTTTTTTATTGTGGATACCGAAATGGAACTTATGGCTTCTTTGAAAGCCTTGATTGGAGCAGGTGAATTGTGAAATGGGAATGAGTCTTCCTATTTTCACTCCCCTTGCTTGCTGTTTTGGGGAAAAAAAAATTATTTGCACTCATTTATTGTAATTATTAAGGCATGTGGTATGTGTTGAAAGTGGAAAGAATTTTTAATAAGAACTTTTTTTGAACAAGAATTTTTAATAAGAACTTAATTATAAAGTTGAAATAAATCTTTACTTAATAAGAATTTAATTATAGAGGATGCGTCGTGACTTGTGAGAAATTGACACCGAAAGCAATTTGGACTGAGGAGGGACGAGAGAGCTTGATTTCGACTTCAACACAGCATCACAGGATACAAATCTCTTTTCACTCAATGTTCTTTTCATTTATCTTTCTGTTTAATTTTGAGTTGGAATTGGAATGAATTTAACTGAACTATTATTATTGTTATGTTCTTAATTATTATTTATCTTGGCGATGAAGATGTCCAGCGATAACATGTCTTATGGAGAAGTTCCCACGATGGAAGAAGCAATAGCATATGTCGAGGCTGTAAAAAACGAGTTTCAAGATGAGATAGAAAAGTATGATGAATTTTTAAATGTTATGATGGATTTCAAGGCTTTGAGAATTGATACAAGTGGTGTCATAGCAAGATTGAAGGATTTGTTTAAAGGGCATAGAAATTTAATTTTAGGATTCAACATCTTCGTGCCAAAAGGGAGTGAGTTGGATTATGGCATAGATCCATTTGGAGTGCTGGAAGAAGCAAAAGCATATGTCAATGCAGTAAAAGTTGAGTTTGAATATGAGAGGGAAAAGTATGATGAATTTGTGAAAGTAATTAAGGATTGCAAGGCTGAGAGAATTGACACAAAAGGTCTCGCAACAAGAGTGAAGGAGCTATTTAAAGGGCATACAAATTTAATGTTGGGATTTAACACCTTTCTGCTAAAGAAATATCAAATCAGTACTGATGATGATGAGACTGATGTAGAAGCAGAAGACATGGAAGTGGATCAGAATGGACGAGGAAGTACTGGACAATGAAATAGAGTTGAATGCACAACTTCTTTAACGTTGTTAGGGTTCATATAGATAGATTATACTAATACTATATGTTTTTTGCTACCTTTAACGTGGTACACACTTGCTTATTGCCTAGCTTACACTATATATGGTGTGAACATTTTTTGTAATGAAGTGCTTAGTTTTTCTTCTTGACAGAAATAAAGTGCTTAGTCTTTTATGTATATTATTGGTTACCATCAATTACTAAAATGCAAAGTTGTTATAAGCAAGGTTTTAAAGTGCTTAGTTTTTTTTTTCTTTTTACATTTGTTGTGTGTATACTGTGCTCCTATTAGTTTATGATAGGCTTGTTTGTATTTATATTTGAGTTGGGAACTTTGCAATTCTTGTTTCAATCTCAGGAAGATCGGTTGTTATTTACTGACATTCACAGTAGCAAACTATCCAGGTTTTTCTGTAGGTTGTAATATTTTGAAGAACAAGTAAAGAATCGACCGGTTGCTTTGCTTTTCCAATGAATATACATGTTAGTATATGCATTCAAGTGAATTCTGAATTTGATTAATGCATGTCAGGTATTGAAGTAGGTGATGAATTTGTTATTGATGGTGGAATGGTATGGTTTGTAGTCATTGAAATAACATCGAAGCAGGTGATTTGCATTGTAAGTGTATATATGCAATTTATACATACATATATATATATATAGTTTCTGGAGAGATGGAAGCTTGTAAGCTCCCCACTCACTCGAATTGTCTTTTTTCCTGCACTAACAGCTTGTAAAGATCACACAAGAAAAGTTTTGCATTCTGGACAGTTACTTCTATACAATGTGAACTGCTGCCAAAACCTTGTTTAATTTTTTTTTTTGACATGATGAAATAATTTAAAAAGTTCATGTTCCATTTGTCAAGACATAGTTAAGTTGTATAATGTATTTCTCTGAAGTTTCAATTATTGCTTCTTGGAACCATTGTAAAGATTAGGAAGAATAACTGTTAAACTTACTTTCAATTACCAAGTAAATGTTGCAAAGTTTTTCCATAATGAACTATTTTTGGGGTATAATTCTTTGAATTGAATAGTTGAATAGTGGCTATGAATTTATAACCTATACACAGGATTGGCCTTGACTGACATTAACTTTGGTATTACCGAGTGCTTTTAGATTCTGACCTAGACTCCGTGTGGATTGGTTTAATTTAGAGCTTATGCAAATAATTATAGAAGTATTAATGAATTATTTATAAATTTGTTACGAAAAAACAACTTATGAATACACAATTTTCGTTAGCAAGATCTTATGAATTAAGATAAAAGTTTATTTATTTGCATAAACTCTTTTTTATAAGCTCAAAATAAATTCAATCCAAACAGTCCCCTTGTAAGTAATATTCTTTGGATTTCTTTCTCATAGGAAAACCTAAAAAATACTTATTAAAAAGTAAAGGAGCTTATAACAACTATGGTAATTAATGGTAAACAACATATATAAATAAATAAAAACTAAGCATTTTATTAAAAAGAAAATAGAGTATTCACACCATACATAGTGTAAACTAGGCAATAAGCAGCACTACACGTTAAAGGAAGACAAAAAATATTTATATAAACCCTAATTTTTTTTTGTGAAGGATATAAACCCTAACTCATAGACGTGACAAAAGTTGAACAATCTGCTCCATTTCATTGTCAATTCCGAGAGCCTTGAAATCCCTCATAACTTTCAAAAATTCATCATAATTTTCCCTTTCAACATCATCATCGTTTGTACTGATTTCATATCCTTTTGGCAGGAAGGTGTTGAATCCCAAGATTAAATTTGTATGCCCTTTAAGCAGCTCCTTCACTCTTTCTACGAGACCACTTGTATCAATTCTCCTAGCCTTGAATTCTTTCATAACACTTAAAAATTCATCATACTTTTCCATCTCATCTTGAAACTCGACTCTTACTGCTTTCAGATATGCTATTGCCATTTCAGTAGTCAAGTGCTTACTTGAACCCTAATTGAACATGAAGAGAACCAATAAGAAAATAAATTGCTTTCAGATAAATTCATTCGAATTCCAATTTAAAACTAAACAGAAAAATAAATTGAAAGAAGATTAGAGTGAAGGACGGAAGGAGAAGGGAGAAGCATACCATTAGATTTGCAGCACAGTTGAGTTGTGAGGGCGGAAGTGAAAAGAGCTCTGTTGTACTACTATTTATAAAGGGTAAACGGAAGAAACAATACGACAAGTTAACCCTACTTTAAAAGTAAATCAAATAATTATTTTCTTATTTTTATTATCAAATCAATTTCATTATAAATTTCTTTTGAAAGAAAATTTGTTTATAAATATAAGGCTTAATTATGCAATTCGTCCGTCCTTGTGACGTTGCATAGCATATGAGTAGCGGTTCGAACTCTAGACACCATATTTATTCATCTTACAAAAGTGAATGTTTAGTCACCATGTTACTTGACTTTCAATACATGGACGAATTTGATCGGAAAAAAAAAATTTGAATTTTTTTTGGACTTTTTTTTAAATGAAAGACAATACAAATTGTTACACTGTCAAATCGATACATGAATTATTCATTAAAAGTCAAGTTGGTCCCTAGATTATGTCACTTATCAAATTGATCATTGAATTATTTATATTATCTATCAAATTGATCATTGATACTATCAAAAAAAATGCTAAAAACTAAAAGAATGTGAAGAATCCTCGAGGAACAAGTTAGGAATAACAATTAAACATTATTGTTTCAGCACCTCCTAATAAATAATAGTTAAACTTATTGTTTAATTCTTCGAGGAGTCAAAATTGATTCTAAAGTCGGAAAATTTGGTTTTGATATTTCTTAGTAGAATTTATTTTGATTAATGTTCACTTTTGTTTATGACTCCATTTTCTTATTGTTCATGTTTTTTTTTTTGTATTCTTTAATTAGCAGCGCAGTGCTGGTATATCTTTACTAAGTAATATACTTGATAAGCCTAGCCCTCTAAGTTTAAGTGTCATGAATAGCCTTTCGTTTTTAGATTTGATACAGGCAATGCTTTTTCAAAGAAATTCGGTTAATGCAAATACCGGTAATTTAAATTCTGAAGTGAAAAGGAAGCTTCTGTAAAAAAGCTACATGCTTCAAATTTCTCAGCGACACTCTTACAAATTAGTTCAAGGAAGTGTCATTCAAGATTTTGCATGGGATTTTGTTCTTTTGGGAAATTTATACTTTTCAATGAATTTAACTTATGATGATGTTGTCTTTATTGCAGTACAAATCAAAATATGAAGGTGATTTAATGGAAAAATGTTACTTTGCCTCTAAAATACTTTCATGGCTCTTCAACGTGTAAATCACACGTGCAATTATTCATAGGTAATTGTCCGGTGTTCAATGATTTATCGATGATATTTTGTGTATTGGATGTTGCAAGACAACCTCTTTTCTTTAGGGGGACTAATCCTCAACCTAAAAAGCACACATTGTGACAATCAACAACATATTTTATCGTTGGACAGACTAGCATACATATGTATATTCATTTTACAGTTATCCACTTCTATGTTGATGTGTGCTCAATTTTATTCATTCATATAGATTTAAAAGTTACAATGGTTTTGTTGATTTGTCACAAACTAAGTAGGAAAACCAGCATTTAACACCTTTATGAAAATATTAGAGATTGATTTTCAAATGGGACATTCATAGAATGCTCTCATGTAAGAGCAATATAACTTATTATTTATAATATTTTTGGGCTTTTGATGACTCCTTTATGTATATAAATATTTCTTCATTATATTATTAAAATAACAGTTAGACATGATCTTCACATTCTTTTAGTTTTTGGCATATATTTAACAATATCAATGATTAAATTGATAGATAAGATAAATAATTTAGGGATCGATTTGTTAGTGAATGACATAATTCATGGGCCAATTTGTATTTTAATGAATAATTCAGAGATCGATTTGATAATGTAACAATTTGTATTGACTTTCATTTATAAAAAAAAGTCCAAAAAACGTTTCTATCAAATTCGTCTATGTACACATGGAAGCTGACTTGAAACTCCACAAATGCCCTGGTGATTTCTTTTCTGATAGCAATTTCTTTTCATTATTAACGGTTCCATTCTTGGTGGTCATTATTTTTCATTGTTGTTGTTGTTTTTTGTCGTTTACCACATAAAAGTTCGTTTTCATATTTCTTACCGGTCCTTTTCTTTTTCATTTTTTATAGATTTAACAGGCCTTGTGGTTAGGATCAGTTTCTTGGTGTATGCTTACTAAGTGTTACGATATTAAAGTTGCATTTTTTAAATTGTTGATAATTTGAATGATTCATATGATGATTTTATCATTAGAAACTTCACTTTTTAGTGTAATTTTGCCGGCTTCTTTGTTTCTCATATATTATATTACTTGAAGTTATTTTGATTTATATCATTATTTTGATTTCTCCCTTTGACTTTTTAAACATGTGTACCATTTTCAATTTGCTTATTTTAGTTGTTCTTTTAACATGAATGTAATCAAATATGAAGGTTGAAAAAGAAGAAATTTAGTAACATAACCTAATAATATTATTTGGCAAGAAAATAAAGTTAATAGCTTAAATTGTTGTAATTTTTGCATTATTTTCTTTGTTTTTTGCAGTTTTGTATAACATAGTATTGAATGTATTATCAATATGATATTTATATACGAAATTCTATAAAACTCGTAGATTGCTCGGGTTAGAGTCTAGTTGAACTATAAAATTAACCGATGCATGCAAATTTGAGTACCTAAATACCTATTCACTCGATACCAAATTATAAAAAGTTAGTAAACAAACAAACAATACGGCCATGGTTTATTCTACGACCAAAGTCCAAACATAAAACATTGACGGAGTTTACAACAAAACCCTCCAAACCCCATCATCTATCTATATTGCACTAAAGTTCACAACTTGGATCTCACATTATATACTTCACAACACAACTCTATTGTTTTTTTTTTTTGTTCCCAGCAAAAACCTCAACATGGCCATGGCTTTGAAGTCAACAATGGCCGCTTCAAGCCTTGTGAGGCAATCTAGTATATCTGGAAACCCTTCACTTGATTTGAATCATCGTGTTTCAAATCTTGGATTTAAGGGAAAACAACATATGGTCAAGGTTAGAGCAATAGTGGAAGTGGGTGGTGTGGAGGATTTAAAAAGAAGAAGAAGCAATGTTGCATTGGAAGGAAGTTTGGGTTTGGATATGGTTTCAGAAGGAGAATTAATGGTGAAGGGTTTTAGAGGGTTGAGGAAGACAAAGCTTGTGTGTACTGTTGGTCCTGCTTGTAGTTCATTGGAGGATCTAGAGAAGTTGGCATTAGGAGGAATGAATGTTGCTAGGCTTAACATGTGTCATGGTACTAGAGAATGGCATCGTGATGTTATTAGGAAGATTAAGAAGCTTAATGAGGAAAAGGGTTTCTCTGTTTCTGTTATGATTGATACTGAAGGTAGTCAGATTCATGTTGTTGATCATGGAGCACCTTCCTCGGTTAAAGTTGAGGTAATAATCTTACTTATTATTAGCATCTGTTAGGGCCTCTTTGGATTGACTTATTTGAGCATATTTATCGGCATAAGCACCCGTGACACTGTTTTTTTTAGAACTTATGAAAACATCTTATGCAGTTCATAAGTTGTTTTCAGCTTATTTCCATAAGTTCTCTATGATAGCTTATGAAATTAATTTAGCTTGATTTTCCCTTGTTGTAGAAATAACTTATTCATAAGCACTTATATGATAAGTGTTTATGCTATAAGCTGCAAATTAAACCCCCAGGGATTGACTTGGTGGTGAAAGCTTAGGACCTAGGAGTGTGATCCTCTCTAAATCTTAGGTTTGAATCCTCTAGATGTCAACAATTCCTGTGTTGGGCTGATCCATACAGATGGGATTAGTCTCCCATATTAGTCGGTCATTGGGTCGTATACTGAGTTTTAAAAAATAAGATGCAAAATAGTTTTGTATCTAAACAGGGCATAATATAGTTTGTGATAGGCTGGTTTGTGTTTGAATTTGAATTGGGAACTTTCCAATCTTGTTTCAATTTCAGGAAGATTCAATTTGGTTGTTTACTGCTGAACATTTTGTGGGTTCTCGACCATTCACAGTTCAAGCAAACTATCCAGGTTTTTCTGAAGGTAGTAATTTTTTGCTGAATGAGTAAAGAATTGACCGGTTCTTTTTCTTTTCCGATGAATATACATGTTATTAATTTATGCATTCAAGTGAATTCCGAATTTGGTTAATGATTGTCAGGTATTGAAGTAGGCGATGAAATTGTTATTGATGGTGGAATGGCATGCTTTGTTGTCATTGAAAAAACTGGAAATGATTTGCGTTGTAAGTGCATAGATGCTGGTCTTTTCTTACCCAGAGCCAAATGTAGTTTCTGGAGAGATGGAAAGCTTGTAAGGAGGAATTACAAGCTCCCTACTCTATCAACAAAGGTATATTTTGCAGCAAAGCATCTTTTTTCCCGCACTTATTTAGTAAAGTTCATGCAGGATAAATTTATAATATGAACTGTTGCTAAAACCCCTATTTAATATATTTTTGTCATATGATGAATAATATTGTGCCTCAAGAGTGAAGAATTCATGTTCCATTTGTCGAGATGTAGTTAAATTGTATGATATATTTTTCTGAAGTTTCAAATTTTGCTTCTTTGAATCATTAAAAGAGCGGAAAGAACTGTTAGACTTACCTTCAATCACCATAAATTCAATTATTTTATTCAACTCCAAGTAAAAGTTGCAAAGTTTTTCCCTTTTACTATCTTAGTATAATTATATCTATACAAGTTTGATTGGCAGAATGGTTAGTATAGCACACTAACAAGATGCCTTCTTCAGAACTGAGCATATCATACCCTTAACTTAAAACTATAATGATGTCTGTGTGAACTATTTTTCTGGTTTAGTTATTAGAACAGTGGCTATGAATTTCAAATCTTTCCCTGATGCATTTTATCTTGTGAACTTATCCTCAGGATTGGGCTGACATTAACTTTGGTATCGCTGAGGGTGTTGATTTTTTCGCCCTATCCTTTGTCAACCATGCTGACTCTGTTAAAGATTTAAAGAACTACCTCTCTGGAAAATCAACCAAGTAAGGAAGCGTAGATTCACCGAAGAATCATTTATACAGCTTATCGATATAATTTAGCCTATTGGTCCTTTGAAAAGATGCTGACGTGTTTTCTTCTGTATAAGTGCTTTAATTCAAAGTTATTTTGGCACAAATTAAGAATGTTAAATGGTATTTTCAGATCCATAAAAGTATTGGCAAAGATAGAAAGCTTAGAATCCATTCATAACCTGGAGGAAATAGTGAAAGCTTCTGATGGAATCATGGTAGCTCGAGGAGACCTTGGAGTCGAAATACCACTGGAACAGATTCCTACAGTTCAGGAGGATATAATTCACATTTGCAGACAACAAAATAAGCCTGTGATTGTAGCTTCTCAGCTTCTTGAGTCAATGATTGAGTATCCAACACCAACTCGTGCCGAGGTAAAATCAATTTATACATCCACAATGATCATAAACTTAGCAGAATTCCTATCTATGATAATAAGTTTTCAGTTTTCCTTTTGGAATACTAAACTCAGTACACTCACCTATTACAATAAATCTTTGCTTTTATGCAATAAAGGTAGCAGATGTTTCTGAAGCAGTTCGACAGTACGCGGATGCTTTGATGCTGTCTGGTGAGTCAGCTATTGGTTCATTTGGACAGAAAGCATTGGCAGTGTTGGATATGACTAGCAGTAGAATGGAATCATGGAGTAGGGAGGAAAATAGACAAAGTCTTCTCAATCACCATAAACTTGGAGCATCATTGCCAGATTGCATCACTGAGCAAATATGCAATTGTGCTGTTGAAATGGGTAATTCACATTCCTTCTTGCCACCTGTAACTATATTAGTGAATGTATAGATTCATTTTTGGAGAATTTGGATTGTGTGCGGTGTGACTACATGTAGTAGCCACATCTAGACTGTCTGATTAGATTTTAATTCAGATTTTGATATTTTTTTTAATCTAAATTACCAAACTTGAAATTTGAACTGTATGATTGTAATTGGATAGTGCAGATGTGGCTGGCTGTGTGCAGTCATGGGGTTGTGGCTACACACAACCCAAATTCACTTTTAAAAGACTTAAAATTGATTTTGGTATGTTTGGGACTTCTCAATTGAAATTGATTTTTTCCTCCAAAATTCTTTCTAATTTGAAGCAAAGATTTGTAGTATTTTACTCAAAACTTGTCTTTTGCGCTCAAGTTTATTGTTCAACCGCCTTTGACGTTAACATAACCAAACATAAACCATTTATCTTAAATTCACTTTTAACTAAGATCAACTCTACAAAATCAATTGAATCAAAATATATTTTTGCCACAGTAAAATCAAATAGACATTTAACCTTGCTGCTATGAAATCTGCATAAGAAAATTATTGAAACTCACTCCTTTTGTGCATGTCTGTGTCTGTCTGCAGCCAACAAACTTGGTGTGGATGCCATCTTTGTTTACACAAAGCATGGATACATGGCATCATTACTATCGCGCAACCGTCCAGATCCTCCCATCTTTGCTTTCACCGACGATGAAAGTACTCGAATGGCTCTGAATTTGCAATGGGGTGTTGTACCTCTTCTAGTTGATTTATCAGATGATGCTGAATCCAACATCTCAAAATCTGTTCAGCTTATGAAATCTAAAGGATTGATCAACAAAGGAGATGTTGTTCTAGTGGTCTCAGATGTTGCTCCAACACGTTCAACTCCAATGGCTCTCCAATCAATTCAGGTTAAGACCATTATCTAGAATGCATGGCTGCAAAAATATTGAAAGACACGTGTTTTTGTATTTTGTTTGCTTGGAGGTAGGATATTGTTGTTGTTATTTTATTGTATAATTGTATTCCTAGTTTGTTGTCCTTATGTAAGAATATTACGACAAGTTTTATGAAATTATTATTATTTTTAGAACTGAGGCACCCCTATATAAATATGCTTCTGAATTCATGAAATGCAGTTGCTTGTCTAGAATAACAACAGAATAATACTAGAGGCAAGCTCCTTAGTGGAACAATGTCATTTATTCAACACATCGGTGGTTGTTGGATCGAAATCTTGACTGTTTGGATTTTAAACTCCGTAGTTTAGATTTTTCTTAAAATAAAAAAAATTAGTATTAAAATTTAGATTGTTTGATCTTGATCTAACAACCACCAATGTATTGGCTACAGCTTTGTCTTTCCGTAAAGAAGGGGATCTTCCCACATGGCTTCTGATTCTTAATTTATAAATTGGTAATTATACGGCCAGATATATCTCTTCCTTGATGGCTAGCTACCAATGACTAGATATAAACAATTATACATGATAAGGATAAATTAGGCGTATTTTAGGCACAAAATTTTTGCAACACTGGCGTGGACTGTGATTAATATATTGAGGTTGATCAAGAACAAAAGAATTAGGTGATAATTAATTCCTTTGTAAATTAAGCCTACAATTGCAAGGTGTATGATTAAGAGTTACTTAAGCCAGTCATGACTCATACAGTTGAATATTGTCTGAGTTTTTTTAATTTTTTATTTGATAAAATGTTTTTAATAAAAAGTAAAAGTCTTTGAGCTTATCTATCAAAAACAAACTGACAAGTGTATATGTATTTTTTTAGAGAATATGTTTCTTTTATTTGTCTTTTTTTTACTCTTCTTTATTTGACTTTCTTTTGACTTTTTTTTTTTTTTTTTGTGTTTTATCGGTAA
>Ga0315913_1002333_pt1 | contig 22170 bp, 20 predicted proteins | sample MpolsnodulesMG_FD_207736 | JGI IMG/M metagenome (GOLD analysis project Ga0315913, IMG submission 207736) | Medicago polymorpha root nodule microbial communities from Los Angeles, California, United States - small nodules | ecosystem: Host-associated > Plants > Roots > Nodule | place: USA... | reverse complement strand
GTTTCCTTCCGATTAGAGGACTGGAACTTGAAAATAATGTAGAGAAAACATCATGAATTGGTGATTCCAAGTTTGTTTACCCACAATTGCAGGTAATTTTGGCAAGGACCATGTATGGACCCTAACAAAAAGGGTCCATATTAGGGGCTCCCTTATTATTAATAAATTAATATTTTTTAGAAATAATAATTAATTTTTAGAATTAATTTAAAAAAAAAGGCACAAGCGGGGGTTGTGTGGGACATTTTAAAAAATTAAATAAAAAGTATCTCACAAATGGGGGTTGTGGGATATAATAAGTCCAAAAAAATAGATATCCCACCAAGGGAGGTTGTGGGATGGTAGAGAATCAGAAAAAGTAGAACATATTTGAATTTTTTTTAAAAAGTAAGGTAGAAGAAAAAATATTCCACTGAATGAGAGAAGAAAAATTACAATTTTTTATTAAATAAATAATTGTTATCTTTTTTTAGTTTTAAATCACAACCTTTAATTATTATTTTGTCATATGTCTTTCATCTAATACCTAAATGGATTAAATGAAGCACACCTAAACTCATCAAGAGAACGGTCCAGCCACACAGCAAAACAATCTGGGCCGTTAGATGTATCTAAGGATCAAGATCTTCTCTGCGTGATTCTTTTAACTGCAGCGAATCTGCATCCAATTGTGATGTGTAGCATAAACCTCCTCACTCCCATGAACAGGTTTTGAATCGAGCAACGAAGACAACAAAACAATGAACAGGTACTTTCACTATTCTCAATCTTCTCCTTCTTTTTGCCACAAATTTTTCATCCCTCTTATTGGGTCTAATTCAATGTATTTTTTTATATAACAGGGTGATAAAGAAGACTGTTTCAAATGTCTTTGCATTCAAAATTCCAAGGAAGTGTTTTTGTTCTCAGGTTGTTAAACTTGATGCTTCCACTAATTTAGTACTTTCCAATGTAAGCAAAATCACCATAACTATTCATTTCAATAATTTCTGTTTTTATGTATTTTTTTTTTTATATTTTTGGAGGTTTATATGAAAAATGATGTGTAAAGTGTAGAAAAATACATTCGAATTTTATGAATTGTGGTCATAAAAAAAAAATTGACTTGATAGAGCAAGTTGCAATTAGAATCGTGGTTCTAAATTGCGGTTGTGGTTATGCTGCAAACCATGATACTGCAACAAACTGCAGCTGATACTGCCACAATTGTGGTTGTAGACTGAGAATTTAGATGTTGGAATATGCAAAGTTTAACAATATAATTTGATTATTGAGTTTGTTTCTTGTATTTCTGAATTGACCATTTGGAATGGAATATATAGATTGCAACTAGCAACTCTAATGAGACAGCTTTGAATTTCTTGTCTGGTAGATTGAAGAGTCCTACTTTTTAGTTATGAATTAAAGACGTAACCTATTTCTGTAAATACTTCTCGGGAACAATTAGGAACAAGTTAAATAGTTCTTTTTTTGGCATCTTGACTAGTTTTTCGATGATGGTAATTTTATATAACTGTTTTCCAACCTGGTTGATATTGGAGTTTAGCACTATTCTTATGAATAACTCTAGTATCTAGTAATGGAAATTTTATAATTTGTATTCTTGGAAATATGCAGGAGCATGAGAAGCAGCCAACTATCAGCAAAATAAATCCAGAATATGATATTGCTATTGTTGGAGGAGGCATGGTTGGCATGGCTTTAGCTTGTTTCTTAGGTATCTTCTTGCAATGGGCGTATCTTGAAGTCATATATTTTTTAGACTGCAATATATTGTATCATGCCATCATCTGCATAACTCATGGGGATGGGTTGTTTTAGGTAGGTATGTTTTATCAGATATCCTTAACTAATCATGTCCTCGTCAGAGTTTAATCTTGTTAATCTGCACCAAAAATTATATGCCCATCCTAAGATATTCAATAGATGAATTCCCAAATAGGCATTTCTTTTTGTTACCTTCAAATTGGTTTTGAGATAGGATTGTTAATAGCTCATGAAGGTAGGAATGGGATAGGTGGGACTGCCACGCTGAACTACAGACTAGGATTTATTGAAAAACACCAGCACACACTTCCTCAAAAGGGAGGAAAAAATGAATTCATATTGGACTGAATTTTTCATGTGGTATTTATTGTTTTTGTATGTGATAATTATTCTTTGGTATTAATAGGGTCTATGTTGTACATAATTTATTGGATTATAGCGTTTTTCCTTGTGAGTTTAGGCAAAGGGATGATACATCTTGGTTGGGGGGAGGGGGACCCTTTGTCTGTTATCGGAAGGAGGAAACCCTGTCTCTGTTGATTTTGCAGTCACGTCTGATTTATAAAGTATAAACCATATAACATCAGCAATATATAAACCATATGTTTGAATTCTTGAATCTTAAATGTTTATGAGCAAAGAAGGCAGTATTGAAAAGGGGGATGGGGGAGATTTCATTGTTCCTCATAATTTGTTTTCTCATGTGGAGTGTTGGATGGGGGAGGCGAGGGGTAAGGCGTTGCGTAAAGGCTTTTGGTTGGTGTGGCATGCAACTATATGGGTCATTTGGTGTGCGCGGAATGACAAGGTGTTTAATAATATTACAAAGGGGGGAGAAGAGTTGGTAGAGGAAGTGAAGGTTCTCTCTTGGACTTGGAATCTACATCGGCTGAAAACGTCTTCTTGCATGTTCTATGAATGGTGTTGGGATCCGGGAAGTTGTCTCAAGAGGTAATGGGTCTTTAGGAGGCGAGTTTTGGAGTGGTTGTAGGAGTTTGGTAGCAGGTTCCTTGTTGCTGTCAGCATAGGCGCTGTTTGTTTTCTGTTTTTTGCTGTTTTGCGGTTTGGCAGTGTTAGCTTTTTGCTTCTTGTTTTTGCTGCCAGCTTGTTTTGCCTGCTTAGTTTTCTGTTGTTTTCGGCTCTGTAATGCTATTGCTCCACTGCCCATGTTTTCACTTCTTGTGTTCACGAGGCTTAATAATATTATGCTGTTCAAAAAAAAAAAAGAAAAAGAAAAGGGGGATGGTAGGAGCAACGGAGGCACATGGAAATGGTAAAAAATAAGACAAGCATACAATGAAAACAAATAGTTATTTTATTGATGATGATGATGAAGAGTATTACTTGTGATGCACAAAGCTATTAAAGCAACAAATCTGAGCAATTGTTTTGTTTTTCCAGCTAGTATGCCAATGACAAAGCAGTTGAGCGTGGCAATTATTGACAGCAATCCAGCTCTGAGTAGTGGCTTGTGCATAAAAAAGGAAGACCCCCCTGATCCTAGAGTCAGTACAGTAACTCCTGCTTCTATATCATTTCTCCAAGGTATCCTGTTTTTAAGGTTTGTTTTTTACTATCATTGCGGCGTAAATTTTAATGTCTCCTTTTGCCCTTTTTCTTAAAATAGAATAAACCGAACATTTATTAGAGAGAAACCGAGGAAACTGCAACTATGCAGAGGATAGGAGGATATGATCAAAATAAAACAAACAAGGTATAACATGAACATATAAAAAAACAGAAATGTTACTTGAACATCAATTTGGGTTTGGACACCTAAATTCAACAATTTTTTAAATAGTTAACACAGTTCACACATGCGATTGATGAGGTGTTAGATTTGGTTAAATAGATATATTAGGTGTCATAGCTCATTGCCCATCTACTGAACTTCATTAGCCACAAATTCAAATGTTATTAACCTTGATTTTCAAGTGTTCAAAAATCAAATCTTACATGTAGTTGAAACAACTAAATCGTGGTTAATAATGTTCAAATTTGTAGTAAGTTCAGTTGATGGTTATTGAGTTGGCCAATCTTTGATATACCCATTAACCACTCATTGAATTGTGTTAACCAGGTGTGTGAAGTATGCTTAGCATTTAAAAAGTTGTCAAACTTAGGTGTCCCAATTTGATGTTTAAATAATATTTCTTATCAAATAACTCAAGAGTTTAGCATAGCCATCAAATCCTTCTACATGTCAGAAATCGCAACTTCCCTAAAACAACTATGTAACAACTAACAGAAGCAACAAATACTGTACTTTGTAATATGAAGTTAGTGGGATGACCGACACTGTCACGGATGAGTGAATTCCATTGGTCAAATGCACCAAAGATTTATATAAACTGTACATTTCCCTAAAACTCTTTCCCTTGCTAAAATCTGTGCAGTGAAATACGGAAAACTGCTTAAAGCATAAAGGAACATGTTAATAGTGATTAAGGCACTTTTAGCAATTGATGGTATTTCTATAGAGAATAGGACATAGCATAACTATTTTGAAAAATAGAGCACATTATTTTTAAAAAAAATCGGCTTTTATTGTCTTTTCTAAATGAGAGCAAAATACAAATGGAACAACTAATATTTATGAAAAACTCAAGTGACATTTACAATCATAACTCATGCATCTAAATGATTGGACAATCAATCACTTCACTTAGAGTCTATGTTACTGTCAAGCTATCATGACCAACAGCAATCCTAAATAGTGGCCCCGATTTTTTTTGCAAGGCCTGTTTCTTTGCATTAACCGGTAACTAGTTTACTTGGCGTAAAATGAAAATAACAAGTAGCAATTAGACCCTGTTTGATGAGTGCACGTGCTTCAACATGGTGACGTTTTTCTTTATCAAATTCCAAGTTCTCCTGACATTCAATCTTTTTCCAGAGGCTGGTGCTTGGAAATATGTTGAACAGAACAGACATGCTTATTTTAAAACGATGCAGGTACTTTTTCTTTCTAATTCTTTATAGTGATTTAAATTTTTATCTACATATATTTTCAAATATGGATATTAGTTCTCGAGGTGCAAAGTTGTTGGGGAATTACATAGGGAAATTGAATTGAATGTTGTGATGCAGACACTATTTTCTCAGTTTATATGCAAAATTTATCTATATTTCCAATCATACAAGTATGTGTCACTAGTACAGTTGTTTGCAACAGGATTATCTGAGCATTGTTGGGGGGTTTTGATTGAGAGACTCGGTTCTCAGCCTATATTTCAAAATATGAAGTCTTGTAATTCATTAACCCTTGTTAAATCTGTGGATGGGATCTCCGTCACAAGTCTGATAAATAATTCTGTCCCAAATAAAGGAAGTGATAGGGTTCGTTTTAAAATTTAATCATTTTCTTCCCTTGATCCCAAACTGAACCTTAGAATATAGATGCTAAGGCAAAGTGCAAGAGGGGTTCTTTGCTCTTGATGTTTTAGTTGAGACCCTTCAGTCAGGTCCTTGCTGTTTGCTCCATTTTGGTCTTTCTGACGCCTAGTTTCCTTTGGTGCCTCACTACTGAAATTTTTTAAAAACCAAAAACCCTTTCGTGCATTGTTAGAGTATATTTGGGTTTTGGTTGTGGGGGAATGGCCAGGCTAGGCTAGGCTATACCATAAACTGGCGTTGCCCTTTTATCGAACCTAAAGTCCAAGTCTCGCTTGTTTAACTAATTTAGATTTTTTTTTAGCTTTGGCTTAATCTTGTTTAAGCTCTAGCCTGACCTCGAAGCCTATTTATTATTTAAAGGCCTCAACCTTTAAATTGGCTAACAAGCCTAAGCCTTTAAAGAGGCTAACATGTATAAATTTTCAAGACATTGATCAAAAAATTAAATTTTCAAGACATTATGATAAAAATCAAATATATCAACAACAAAAAGAACATTTTATTTCGATTTAGTTAAATAGGAAGGGCTGTCTAAAAAGGCTTGCGGGAAGTCCTAAAGCTTGACTTTTTAGTCGGGTAAAGCTTTGAAAATGTACAGGCTTAACTTGTTTTGTAAATAAATCTTAGTCAGGCTAGGCCTAGTATGCACTAAGCCATAGCCATCTGGAAAACTGTGTGACCTATTCTCACCCTTATTTAGCATTATTGTTTGTGGGCTCGAGCTTTCATTAGTAGTATTAGTATCTAACCTAGTTTTTAGTAGTGTAATTGCCAGTACTAGGATATCATATCATTTTCTGAAGAAAAAAAAAAAGATATCCTATCATGAAACATTCCACATATAAATTATCTTTTCAGCCTACTATTACCCATATTTTCTTTTAAGTGTAAACCTTAATGTTTCAACAAAACATCTTCAATCATAAAATTCCTAGTTTAACTTGAAAAAGGAACAATCTTTCACAAGATGAAATAATTTGATGTTTGGAAATGTGATCGAGCTCTCAAATTTGATAGGACCCAATGGTGTCAATTTGTCAATTGATCCATATAGCCAACTCCATGTTGGAATACTCGTTTGGTTGTTCTTGTTGTTGATTGTAATATTTTTACTTTCCTAAGTTAAGAGCCTTAACAAGTGCTTTTCATGCACTTTTTGCTTCAACTTAGTAGATTCTCCTTGTGGCCTAAGGATGCCGTTTTCCTCTGACATCATTGTTTATTCCATTATTCAAAAATTCAGTTTCTTTTGTATCTTTCTGCAGGTCTGGGATTATACTGGTTTTGGGTATGCTAGATACGATGCAGGAGATGTAAATAAAGACTTTCTAGGGTAAGTGTACATGTTGTAGTCAAGCAAATCTCTTTGAAAACAGCTATCACATTACTAATTGCAAAAATTCTATAAACCAGGTGTGTAGCAGAGAATAAAGTTCTTCATAGTTCCTTATTGTCATGCATTAAGGTATAATTCACATCCTATGTCTGTGATATGGAGTTCATGGTTGATTATGACTAATACCGTTTTAAGAAATATGAATTATTTTTATTGACTTTGAACTGATACTACATAACATTTTGTGATGTTATAAAGAGGGCAAATGAGGAGCTTCATAGGACCCTCCAGTCCGACTCATATTATCTAGGACCATCTTCAGCCAAAGTAGTTCTCATAGTCCTGGGGAATAGCCCCAAGTACTGATTATGTTAATGATTTATGTATGGCCTAGTGTGAGCGAGGTATACGTGCTTACCCACCAACATTTGGTCCATTCTCTTGTAAATGACTAGTTATTCTTTAGCATCTCCCTATTTTTCATCAGGGCCCATCAAGGTAGTGACTGGTTTAGGTCCAATCTTTTGCATTTCTACTGACAAATTGGTCGCTTATTTTTACTGAGATATGAAAATCCCTTCTGTGGTATATGTAACTTCAATATGAAGAAAATACTTGATTTTTCCATCTCCTTTATCTCAAACCTTTTGGCTAGTCTATGCTGCAATTCACACTTCTCATCATGAAGTTAGTCACCCCCCTATAGCTGAATGTTTAATAAAGATATCATGGTTACCTTGGATTTTCTTATACCCAAACTCCATGAATTTTGTAAATCCTTCAAACCAAGATCTAGGAAACACGGTGTTTAAACTCTCAATGAACCTTTTGTGGGTGGATTGCTAAGTGTTTAAGAGAGACAGTGAGGTACAGGATCAAAGTGGTATTAAAGGGCATACTGTTGTTATATAGTCACAAGGGTGAGAATCAATCTCTAAGCAATTCAGTATCAATTTTAGTCTCATTCATGCAATAAAATTAGAATTCAATAAATAGGAAGTCTCATATTTTCATATTCTTCCACTAATTTTGTTACTATGTGTGCGAAGATACTCTTGAACAGTATGCTTGGTAATGTCATTGATATGCAATACTGTCTTGTCCCCGGCTGTTCTAGAAGTATGTAATTGTACTATTTCACTTTTATGTTTTTAATTTCAGCTTTCTTTTGACTGCTTCGGTGGTTTCACAATCAAATACTTCGCTTATTATGTTTTCAATGAGTATAACTTTTTATTCCAAGGCATGACTCTTACAGTTACATTACACCGAGAACTACAAACTTGTTGACAGGATTCTGATTTCAAGACAACATTCTATCCGTCGAGGTTAACTTCAATGACTTTAAATACAAACTCTATGTCCGTTGTGGAGGAGAACACGCCATCCAAAGAACCTTCACCTGCTCAAGGTCATGCTTCAAAGCTGGAACTTAGTGATGGCAGTAGCATATATGCCAAGTTGGTGGTAAGTGAAAATCTGTTTGAATTTTTTTACTCATATACCAAGATAACCAATACATTTTATTATATTCAACAAAATTATTTATCTTTTTCCTATAATACCCCTAACTAGTATTATCTCATTCCATTTATTTCTCTCTATAATAAATAGTTAATGATATCATTGACAAAGCAATAGTTCATGTTGTATTGAACTTTGTAAACGTCAAAAAAAGGAACAATCTTTTTTCTATGAATGTGACAATTAAAAAGGAACGGAGAGAGTATGTTGCAATGCTACAAGTAGGGACAAAATCATATCTAGAGTCCCATTAGCAATTGTGTGATTGTTATAATTTATTTAATATACTACAATTGGAGTCTAATTTCATGGATGTTTGTTCTGAAGGTTGGTTCTGATGGAGGAAAATCACGCGTTAGAGAATTAGCCGGATTCAAAACAACTGGATGGAATTACTCTCAGAATGCAATCATCTGCACTGTAGAGCATACTTCTGCTAACCATTGTGCATGGCAACGGTTTCTACCTAACGGTCCAATTGCACTTCTACCCATGGGTGAAAGTTTTAGCAATATTGTTTGGACCATGAGTCCAACAGAGTCACATGACCGCAAATCAATAACAGAAGAAATGTTTTTGAAGGACGTGAATTCTGCTTTGGATTATGGATATGGACCTCATCCTACGTCAAGCTCATTAGGAGCTCGTGACATATTTTCTTGGCTTAAAATGGATGGAACTTTATCAGCTAATGAACCCTTTGAAATTCCTCCAAAAGCAATAAGATTGGCATCTGAAAGGATGGTGTTTCCTCTGTCTTTACGGCATGCCAATTCCTATGCAATGAAGCGCGTGGTTCTAATAGGAGATGCAGCCCACACGATCCATCCTCTTGCTGGTCAAGGAGTTAATTTGGGTTTTGGAGATGCATATTCTCTTTCAAGAGTTATTGCTGAGGGAATTGCTTTGGGATCCGATATTGGAGAGGTATGTTATGACTCTGATAATTATATCATGATATTTATAAGATTAAAGACTAGTGAATTGCTTTAGGAACCCATATTGGAGGTGTATGTTATGTCTCCAATGCTTTTATCACGGTGTCTTGGACTTCTCTTGAGGTATGTTTGGGAGTTGGATTTTGGAGGGGAAGGTTGTAGAAGACTGAGTCTATATCTTGATATATATTTGATACTTTTTTAAAAATTGAATGAATAATGTGATAGATGATCATATAATATTTCAATCACTCTTTCAATCGATTTTATAAACATTTTATAATTTCTTTAACTTTTAAATGTCAAATAAACCTTCCCCCTCCTTTTCCCTCCAAGACCCAACTCCTAAACACAGCCTAAGGTGCCAACCAGCTCAGCTAGTGAAGGGAGGGTAGCCCCCAAATGCAGGGAAATAAGCAAACCATTGGAGGAGGGTTTTGCACGGTTTTCAAAAAGTACTCAAACATTTTCCCTCTTTACTGGAATGATATGGTTATTTCATTTTCTTGATGTTGATATTCAGGTAAATTTGTTAAAGAAGTACGAACAGGAGAGGAAACCAGCAAATGTTACGATGATGGCTATCCTTGATGGCTTCCAAAAAGCTTACTCTATTGATTTTGGACCTTTTAATTTTCTGCGAGGCGCAGCCTTCAATGGAGCAAATTATGTATCACCACTTAAGAGAAGCATCATTTCTTATGCTTCAGGGGAGAGAAAATTTCCCATTTTCTTCTGAACAAAGAAATGTACTTTATATAAATAAAGTCATTGCTTGACTGCATTTTCCACATGGCCAATTCTTTTACTTTCCACATGATGAAAATAAGTTTTGGCCAAGGTTCAGCAACACCATAGCTTATCTTTTTCGTTCCTAGGACTTGAGGGTGATGGATGAATTAAAATGATTTAGTTTTCATATTTATTCTGTCTCTGTAAAGTTTTTATGCAGCAATGGATGGAAGGTGGTTAGTTTTGCATCTTCTAAGCCTTCTATGATGTTGTCAATTTAGAGCTTATTGATGGTAGGAATGTTTGCTGTTTAATTTGTTTGAGTATATGACAGCAGTATCTTAGAATATGAGTGTCATCAACACACTCTAACACGCATTTTTTTAACACTCTTTTAGAGGTTAAAATTTGTTTGGGTCACATGTAAATGTTGAAACTCTTGTGAATTTTAAGTTTTAACCAATAAAAAAAGGTGACTCAGGTTCGAACTTGAAAGAACTCATGACGAATAAAAACACAATCAATTCAATTTTGAAGGGTTTGTCAACTCTGAAATTTTGGCCAAAGATTGTTCTCTCCCTAGTGATTCGTCACAATTTCATAAATAATTTGAGTTCATCCATTTAGTTAAATTAATTAACTGATGAATTAACCATTTTTTTTTCATCAAAACTATACCGCTGGAACCTAACTTAATTGTGCACATTTTTACAGTTAGTAGCACCATACCATAAATTGAAAATTAAAAATTGTCTAAGTTTTGGTCAATTATCCAAGAGTGTAGATCAAAACTTTTTACTTCTCTATTAACTTTTTACTTCCCTATTTTTTTTTTTCTTTCAAAAAATACATTTAGTGTAAAATCATTATGGTTGCCCACCTATTGGCCAGGTCCTATAATGCTGCATTTTGAGTTATGTTCCAAGTTTTTTTTTTGAGAGGAGCTATGATCGAAGTTGTGTCACCGCTGCTCTTTTCATTGAAATAAAATACAATCTCCGATCACTATTATAATCAAAAATTAACATTTTACATCCATTCAATTAATGATGTATATGATCTTTATTATAGACCACATACATCATTTAAGGAATGAATCTAAAATATTGATTTTTACTTATAATAATGACTGTATGGTGTAACTTTTATCATATAAAATAAATAATCAATCCTAGATATTTAATTATGCGTTGATTCAAATTGCATATATTTTATTTTAAAAAAATGCATATAGTTTTAAGGAAAATGTTAATTAGTGCCCTCGGACACTCTTTAAGGATTCTAAAAGAAGAAATTATTTTATAAGAAAGTCAAATATTTCGATTTCCAATGCATTAATTACACACATTTTTATGATAAGTTACTATTTAAAGACCTTAACTAGTGTCATGGGGGCACGGGTTAACATTTCCCTTGAATAATTTTTTTTATCTTTTTAAAGAATAATTTTTTGATCTTAAAATTCATCAAAACTATACCGCTACAACCTAACTTAATTGTGCACAATTTTTTTTGGAGGTGTTGATTGTGCACATTTAAAGATGGCGATGGTGCTAACCGTCAAAATTTAAACATATTTATGTCAATTGTCAACCATAATTTTAAATTGCTCATAGAGTGGTGCACCACTCTTTAATCACCACCCCTCACAACTAATCTAACAACTAAATCCGCGGCTAAAGATTTTGCTTATATTATTTATTTTGACATAGGTCAATGTTATAATTATTATTTAAAATTAAAATAAATCAATGTTTTTAATTTGTAATATTAGAGTTGGATTTGGAGGCATTCTCCGTCATCCATGAATTTTAGATTTCTTAAGTTACATTGCAGACACATAACATCTTTTTTGTTAAACAACACACCGATGATTTATATTTGTAGAGGAGTTGATCTTCCAAGCTGTTATTGACTATATATTTTCTTCATCATCTTCCTATCATCATCCTTCGAGAACCAACTAAATTCGATAAATATGTTACATTAATTCAAAAAGTTGAGGATTTTCGCAACCTTAACCGACTTACTTCTATTGTCCCCACACCATCCCCAAAGAAAATTGTTGTGCTGATTTCCTAGTTAAGCTTCGTGTTTCTTCAATAATGGAGCTTATAGTTCGTACACCTATGAGACACATATCACACCTCCTTGTGGCAGACTTTGCAAAAACTTGATTCTATATATTATAGTATTTTTTCATTTTTGTTATTTTTTTGTCTCTCCTAGCTTTGTAAATAAAACAAAAATATCAATATTTTTTGTTAAGAAGCTTAAATAAGAAAGTTTATCTTGAAATTGATGCATTAAACACATTGAAACTTAAAAAATATTTTTTTTTTATATAAAACTTACCAATCATTTCTATTTTAGAATCCTTAATAAGTGTCAAAACCCTTTTTTAAAATGTTCAATCACAACAAGGTATTTAGTGATTTGCATATTAACTATGACATTTTAATTTTTTTTGCTAAAATCACAAGTTATTAGGCAAAAAGATCTATTCAAAAAATCTATTAAAAATTGAAAAAATAAAAAAATTATTCCCTTTCCTTAAAAAAACTCTCTTTGTCCATTTTTTATTGAGTCAAAAAGTAGTGCTAAGCAAGTCAAAAAGCCCTTTTTAGACCCTAGCACTCAAAATCACAAAAAACCCGCCACTAATCACGCACCTTGTCCAAAAAAACTCATTATTTTTTTTTTTGATACCAAAATTCTTTATTTATCAATTTCAAAAACATTTAAAACCCCCAAAACCCCAACAGAAAAAGATAATCATAATCGTCTTCACGTTCTTCACATTCCATCCACACACACTCTTCAAATTCATTTCCACACCACCTAAAAAAAAATCACAACAATGTCAGAAGAAAACGTCGAAGGAGGAGAAGAGTACCTCTTCAAAATCGTCTTAATCGGCGACTCCGCCGTAGGAAAATCAAACCTCCTCTCCCGATTCGCGCGAAACGAGTTCGATTCAAATTCAAAAGCAACAATTGGAGTTGAGTTTCAGACGCAGATGGTGGAGATCGATGGTAAAGAAGTGAAAGCACAGATCTGGGATACTGCTGGACAAGAAAGGTTTAGAGCTGTTACTTCTGCTTACTATCGTGGTGCTTTTGGTGCTCTTGTTGTCTATGATATTAGTAGGAGAGGAACGTTTGAAAGTATCAAGAGGTGGCTTGATGAACTCACTAGTAAGTGTTTCTATTACCCTTACTTTCTTTCTATAAAGTAGAGACACCGGACGCGACATTGACACACAGACACATATATTAATTTGAGAAAATAGCATAATTCAGTGTAATTATAGGTGTCGTATATGATGGTTGATGTATATATTATTGACTTTTTTGAGTTTGATTTTGTGGACTAATTTGCCTATTTTTAGGGATATGTTCTTGAATGTTACTATTGGAGATTCATTTTTATTTTGTTTTTAAATAGTATAAAATTTTCTAAAAAAATTGTTTCATTTATAAATTACTAAATATGTTTTTGTAAAAATGGTGAAAAGTGCTTATAGTAAGGGATTGTGGTTTTTATTTTTGCGGACGGAGAAAAACCGATTGAGTAAAGAGAACTCACCTTTTGGTCAAGTAGTCTGGTGTTTAGAATTTCACCCTTAGAGTGAATAAGTGGAGTCTGAGGTTTGATCCCTGACCCCTACATATTTCAATGTATTGTATCTATCAACTGAGCTATGTGCACGGAGACTAGATTGAGACGCTTTTATTCAAGAGTAGACTAGGTGGATGTTTGATTGAACGATTTAATTAAATTCTTATTCAAGAGGCGCTTTTACAACCAAAGAGGTTAAGAGGGGATATAGATGGAATAAAACTTTGTGTAAGGTGTGGATAAGTTGCTTTCATAAGCTATCATATGACGATTGTGAACGTAAGTTATAGATACATTTTGGATATTGTTCTATCTTTGTTCGGATTCAACCATTAAGTTTAATTTTGATACAATATCATTGTATTGATAACCCAAACTCGATTCCTGTGTGAAACAGTTCTTGAGAAACCCTTACTTATCACTCGGTCGAATTCCGGATTACCAAAACCCCATTTCCATCAGGTTAACACCAAAAAGAAAAAAGTACATTGTATGCCTCAAAAAATTAATGCATTGTCAATAAGTTATAAATTGCCACATCTGAACAATCACACATGATAATCTGTGATTACTCGATCATGTATAAGATCTTTACACTAACTATGCATACCATTAACTCCTTAATTATGTATGCTTTGACATTATTAGAAAACTTTACGCTATAAATTAAGATATTTGGACTAGTTTTTAAAAATATATTACCATAACATTTAATTTTTAAAAATGATCATATATTATGTTATTCTTTCCATATATTGCGCTGATCTGGATTTTTTCATTTGATTAGAATTAGGATAAATACATTTGAATTTGGAAGGATATCTACCTGGTTTTGTTTTCTTCATGTTATGAATGGGAGTTACCTTGTAGAGGCCTAAAATTTGCAAATTATTAGAAAGGGAGACTAGGTTATTATATTTGATAAACGATATATGATCCCTGTTTTTGCTAGATGTATGTATGGCTCCCGTGACCGTAGATGAGATATTTTTATGGATTTTTCGAAGTTAACAATAAGACATACTTTTGTAGAGAACTTGCAGATATCTTTTTAACAAGTTGAACCACGATGAGTGGTTCCTGACTGACTGTATTGTGAATTTTGAAGATGGAATGCTATTGTGTGCATATATTCTTAACTATGGACAACGTGAACTTGTTATATAAACTTCCATTTGCTTTATTCAACGCACATTGTCCTCTTTATGTTATCAATTGAGTTTCTCCATTATGGATAGTGTCATCAAATTAATCCTTTTTTGTTGGACTAAGAAATGAGTATAATGGAGCCCTTAATCAGGGCTAATTTGATGGTATTTTGTATGATAAATGGAGTAAAATGATCGGGCTTTGCATTATTGAGGATTAAATAGATGTCACAGAAATATTCGGAGAACCTAAGTGATGATACTTGCATTATTGACAAACTAAATTGATGGAAAAACCTTGAGTACCAAGTTATACTTATTTGATACTTGTGACGGGAAATGGATAATCTGCAACGGTCATGGGTCTCGACTGTTGGATGAGGATAAGACAGCTTGTATTTTAAATTTGATTTTGTGATGTCAAAATAGAAGCTGTCCAATCTTCGTCAAACAGTTTAGATCTGCTGATGTAGTGACTACAGGCTAAGTATCAGTCTGGCTAATTGTGTCTGCTACTTGGGTCAGTCACAGACATTTCGAAGAGATGAAGTTTTAAAACTTGGCTTTTACCTTTGACATTTTACTAATAATGCGCTTTAATACTCTTAATTCATATCAGATATTTGCTTTCCATAAAGTTTCAGTTTCATAACAGAGTTTTTGATTCTTGCATAATTGCAGCTCAAAATGATAGCACTGTTGCGAGAATGTTGGTGGGAAATAAGTGTGATTTGGAGAATATCAGAGAGGTGAGCATAGAGGAAGGCAAAGCTCTTGCAGAAGAAGAAGGTTTGTTCTTTATGGAGACATCAGCACTCGATTCTACCAATGTTCAAACGGCTTTTGAGATTGTCATCCGCGAAATTTACAATAATATCAGCCGCAAAGTCTTAAACTCTGATTCCTATAAGGCTGAATTGTCTGTGAATCGAGTAACCCTGGTTAATGGGTCTGGATCAAAGAAAAATATGTTCAGTTCCTGTTGTTCTTGATGAGCTTTTTAGCTTTAACTTTGAATCGATACTTTGGATCCTTTAAGAGCTGTATGTTCTATAATTTTTTTTTTCTTTTGGGTCATTTTCCCTAGCTACTATTTCTTGGCATTCTGTATTTGCCTCTTCTGTTCCTCCTCAATGATTTTAGTTCTTATGACCCTCAATGAGGGTCCCTCATCCATACATTCTGAAAGAAGAAAAGAAAAGAAACGAGAAAGGTTTTGCTCTTCCATGAAACTATAACAATATTTTCATGATAGAATTTATGGAGTTTTAGAGGCAATTTTTTTTGGTAAATCTGTACTTGAAAGTTTTCAAGAAAATACTACATTCTCATTTGCTGGTTACTGTTATCCAAATATGATAACAAATAAGCCATAAAATTAACTTATTGGCTAACCATACTTAAGATCGTATTTTTGGAAAAGGAAAACCACTCTAATTTTCTATTTTCTCCCTTTGCCCGTCAAGTTTATGAGTCTCGTATTGAACACTTTCATATCCTACGGATTTAGGACATATCAATATCAACTGCCCTTTTGACATCTATAGTTTTGATCTTTTAACAACTGGTTTAAAGACATAAAGTATAATGACTTCAAAACACAATTCTATTTATACAAGTGCTATTACAATGTTCGATGTCCCCATTTAATATTTTTTATTAGTGATCTTTTAAAAATATTAATGGAAACTAGGAAATATATTGTATCTTCAATAAAGAAGAATCAAATGACCAACTATATGAGAGATCTGTTGATGAATAATTGCTTCAGATACATAGAGGAAAATGTTTTTTTATAGTGTTTTACATACTGAATATTTTTTATAAACAACTTTAAAATGTTACGACACAATAGATAAATTATAATTCGTAGATGTTAAAGTGTCTTCTAATAAAAAAAAATGCTAAAGTGTCTTCAATTATTTTATACATACTGTTCTGGATCGACCAGAAGGCCAATCCTATGATAACACGTGGACCTAAAGTCAACCTGACCAAGGGGCATCGCCCAAGGGAGCACTCCAATAGTGATGCACGTCACTCCACTGAAGCGCGTTTTCGTGCATCAGACACCGTACACGCGTACTCCAATGGCCTCTTGATGAGGCGACACATTTCACGGAAATGGTTATTCTTACATACGCTTATTTAAGGGTAACTTAACCTCACCCCCAAGGTATGATTTAGTTTTCCCACACTTTTCACACATTCCATCTCATTTCCCATATTGACTTGAGCGTTGGAGTGTTTACGTGCCTGCAAGCACCTTTCATCCCACTACAAAGACTCTTCGTCACCGTACTGGAGCACATTCCACCGTCGTTGCCTCCATCAGTTCCTCACCAGACAGATCACATATATAATTGCATAATTGTTGTTATCTCCAACTTTTTACTTAATAGATGTTTTCTATGGACAAATGTTAGTAAATAAGTGGCTTATATTAATTTTGAAGGTTTGAGCTTTGAGCTCTTTATTCTTCAGCGTTCCTAAGCTCATCAGGTGTGTTGTCTTCTTAAAAATACATTAAAATGTTGTTGTTTTATTTTTAAATATATTTTGATCGTACATATGACATATTAATTATCTGAATTTGGGAGTATTTGGTTTGTTGTTCTTCATTGGTTATGAATTGAATTCTATCAGTAAGTCTTAATCACCTTTCTGACCATTTCATCGAATTTTCCGAGTTAGGAGGCCATTCTTAAAAGTTCGATCTTGATTCCAATTGATTTGGGTGGCTTGTGTTTGCGTCATTTGGAAGGAGAAAAACTGTCACATCTTTTAGCATAAGGAGTATTCAAAGCACCAATAACTTGATAAAGTGATATTTTATCTTCTTCTTTTTTACGGTTGAAAGCGAATAATGAGATTTTAGCTTTTGATTTTCACTTTTGCTGGCTCAACCCTCTTCAAAGTTTGGGTTTTGTCACCTAATTTTTGTTCTTGTTTGTCCATTTTTGTGCTAACTTTGACCTTGTTCTATAACTGTTGTAACTTCTTGAATTCTACCCTTATTGCGTTGGTTAGGATTCTCAGTTGGTAATCATATAAACACCATAGCAATGTAAATAAACATCCAAACACCTATCCTTCACTAATCAAAATTTCTAGATGCCATAGCTGCAATCACGTTATTAGGCAGTAGTGTACAATTGATTTAATAGGTGCAATCTCAGTCCTTCAAACACCATACCAATGTAAATAAACATCCAATAACACTCTAGAGTGAATGTAGTCTAGAAGTTAATCAAATATGTGTTGCCGAATAAAGTTTTAAAATGGGGAGTGCAAAAAGCCGCACCAGTTCGTATGTTTTCAAAGTCCATTTTGAAATTCAAATCAATAGTAAACCCATAACCATCACTTATAAACTTGGATGAGTTGTGCTGTTTACCCAAACGGTTTTGCTCATTCCCAAGTGAAAAGACGAATATACCCCCACGCATGTTAGCTCATGCTAGTGCAAATGTGAACGTAAGTTAACACATGCTGCGTGAGTTAACATGCGCTAGTGTTAACTGCAGCGAGAGTTAACTCACGTTGCCGTTTGCACTAGCGTGAGTTAACTCACGTTCATAGCAGAAACTGCATTTAATGCAGTGTGCTACTGAACAGATATTTGAAAAGTAAAAAATGACCCGTAATCACGCCACATTATCAGATAATACGACATAATCGAACAAAATTACACAAAAACACCGTTTTTCTCACAATCACGTAATCACCAATAAACGATCCAAATTACACAAATTCGCCGGGAATGGCCCGTAACCACTTAAACACACTTAATGACATGTAAACGATCCAAATTACACCAATTTGTCCATAAATTTCTAAAATTACATAATCTCACATAAACGGTCAAAATGACCCAAATTCATCGTTAAATTACACAAACACAAATTCATTAAAAATCAACAATACGAACACAAATTCGGAAAACATTATACTATTACACTTAAATAAATATTACACTTCAACGGATCGGACAAAAAGATCTAAAGTGTTATTTTCAACCATTAACCTAAACATGTAATCAATGTCGCTATCATCTTTGAGAAGTTGTGGATAATACATGGTCTTTCAGAAGTCCTCTTCCTTATCCTCCCCCAAGTCCAGGCCTGACACATTTACTATCACATCACGTGTTCTATGATTTGAACCAATATGGATAAAGAAGTCGTCAAGTTTTGCCTTCAACTCGTCCAACTTGTCGGTGGGGTTTACAGTGAACCAAGCCCTCTTTTTCACATCTACATAACGAACTTCAAGTTTAATTGGATCTTGTGCATCTTCAGACATGTTTCACTTCACAAAAATATAATGAAAAACAAATGTGAGATAACATAAATAGTTGAATAATTAGAGACAAAGTAACGCGAGCAATAATTGGTGTGAGATAACCGACCACCAAAAAAATATTTCATTTCATATATTTAGATAATATATAATATTAGTTACATATTGGCCACAAATATCCAAATTACATAACCGGCCATCAAAAAATACGTCGGGGTGTAATACCACCAAAAAATAGGACGAACACCGACCGACCAATTCGTGTCATAACCTATAACCTATCTAAGAACTCTAGTGACATTCCTAAATTGTCTTCTTCTTCCATGTATTCCATGCCTTCAAATTGTTGTTCATTTTTTTCCGGAGTGGGAGTATTATCACAAACAATTGGATTGTGCTCATTTGTTGGTTTCTTTGACGGCTTCGGCTCCTTAGACATGAGCTCATTGAAGGCGTGTTGTCTATCCAAAAACACAAAATGTCAATTCTCCGCCTCACTGATCTTGTTGTTCATCCACTCCTTACAACTCGGTGGTAACGGACAACCTTCCTTCAAAATAATATGAAGATAGTGGTCGGGAATTAAGCAAGGACACATGATATTGGAATATGGATTAAGTGGAGGAGCACTTCGGACTGGGAAATATGTCTCACATACACCACCCATTTCGGGCAAAGTCAATAGAACGACGACTCTATTGTAAAAAATGTGTTGAGCAATTTAATTGACTCCAGATGAGTAAAAAATATGTCTTCAAGAGTGGTTTCCTCACTATTGCATCTTGGATAATAGACGTATTTATGCTCCACCAACTTCGAAATCAAGTATTGCAACTTCGTCATGTTACCTCTTTCCCCCTTGCGTCATCTTGTTCGCACATTGTACACTTGCTTGATAGTTTTCACACTTTCTTTGTTACTTTGCTTCAAATTGGTGAGAATATTCTGAGACACGGTCAAGCTCTTTGTTATGTCGATAACTTTTTTCTTCTCCTCCGCACTAAGTCTACCCGCAATAAGGTGTCCTGATAACTTCTCATCCAAGTCATGGTTGTGCATTCCACAAAGCATTGCAAGCCACCAATCATTTGTATCCTTATCAAAGAAACCTTTCAACCTAAACGGACAATTACATTTCCTTGAGCTGATGCCTTCAAAGTTTGGTTTCTTCCTCGTCTTAGGTGGTTTGTATATATCACTCCTTTCACATTGCATCGTCAAGCGCGGCCTTTTTATAACGGATTTATCTATACAAACACCAAATCCCGCCCTTGCCCCTTGTTGACGAACCCAATCAAGTAACTCTTGTCGCTCTCTCCATCTTTCATTTGTTGTAAAATATGAGGCGGTGTGGCGACCTTTGCAAACAACACCGATAGGTACCAATTTAGGTTCTTCAATTTTACCAATGCGAGCTTGAAATGGAATTTTGACTCGAAATAGTTGACATTAACGATTGGTTTGACATCACCAGAAGCTTCCTTTTTGACCGGTTTCGGTTCAACGTCATCACCCGCGCCATTGTCAACCATCTCACTACATGTCTATTGAATAAAAAAATAACAAAGGAAGAATAAATAAATGACTTGTGGAACAAGCTAACCTAGAACAAAAGTTGCGCAAAATATTCAAAAAACAGGACTGTACAATGGCGTGGCTTAAGTCACACAACACCTTAACTCCAAGTCACGCAGCCTTTAACACTTGCGCAAGTTAAAGTGCACACCTTGCCCTACTACCTACGGAAAACAGACGAACCAAGCACAAAAACCAGCAAAATGAAATGAGTTTTGATGATATGATACCTGATATTTGATACTTGATAAGCGTAGAAACTTGCTTCATGACAATTTGCAATGGTTTGGGATGAGGATTTTGACCCAAAAATTCGCACTTTTTGGGTTTTTGAAGGTGGAGGGAAAGAAAATGGTGCTTGGAGTATGGACTGATGGGTTTTGTACGAAAACAGTAACTCTGCGTTACTTAACTCACGTTGCGTGAATTAAGTTGCGCAGAGGTAATTTGGACATGGTTGCAGGGCGCGAGTGTTTTGTGCTGGGGGATGAGCCGTAATCGTATATTTTTTATTTTTAAAAACAATTATAAAATAAACTTACATAATAAATGGGCTTATGTTTACATGAAAGTGTGACCCGCTTCAAGCGGGTCGAACTCAATGGGTCAAAAAGGTCCACCAATTATTAGGGTTTTACATTACATTGTGAATGCTGCTTCATTCATCTTCTTCATTCACCTCTGCACAAAACCACAATCAGCGGAAAATGGTTAACGCTAAGGTTAATAAATCGTTTAATTTTCTTCATCAGTCATTTTTTTTTGTGTGTGTGAATCGTAACGCGGTTATGAATTTTTGTTTCCACAGTTTCACCAGTACCAGGTTGTCGGAAGAGCACTTCCCACCGAAAAGGATGAACATCCTAAGATTTATCGCATGAAGCTTTGGGCAACCAACGAGGTTCGTGCCAAATCCAAGTTCTGGTAAGTTCCTTATTTATGCATCAACAAATTTTAATATTATCAATTTGTTAGAGTGGTTAATAATTGTGTTTTTAATAATGTTAATTGTTTTAGGTATTTCTTAAGGAAGTTGAAGAAGGTTAAGAAAAGTAATGGACAAGTTTTGGCTATCAATGAGGTATGCACATTCATTTATTCTATTCAAATTTGATACAACTTAGGCTGTAATTTGATTTGACTTGTGAACAGCTTGTTTGTATTTATCGACTCGTAGAAGCACCTGTTCGGTATTTTGTGATTCTAAATAGAACAACTGATTTGACATTTCAATGATTTTGATTAGCATTCCATGATAGCATATAAAAACAGTTTATGATTTGTTTGAAAGTACTTTTGTTGGAAAGGGCTTTTTCTGTTTTGATTAGTGCTGGGATAAAATTTTCTCTGTTTACTTGTTTTGGGAAGTCATTGACCAAACATTTGAGTGTAAGCTGTTTTGATTGAAGACAGATTATGTCAAAATCCAAACATAGGTACCCTGTTGTTGTAACATATTTTTAAGGATTTTTCCAGTTTTTTCCTTCAAACTGTATGCCTATTGTAAGTATTTCAGGGAGGGTTTTAGCATGAAACCAGTGACTAATTTAATTTCATAGTTGAACTGTAAAATTATGCTCGTATCGCATATTGTTTCAATTATTCTAGGAAAAGTAAGGCTAATTGTGGTGAAAGAATACTTGGAGTAGGATTTTCCTGTGTTTGCTTTTGTTATTATTTTACTGTCAAATGACAGTCTTTTTGGACATAGGGGTTTATGGTACCTTTCTTTGATTGCAGATCTTTGAGAAAAATCCTACCAAGATTAAGAACTACGGAATTTGGTTGCGTTATCAGAGTCGTACTGGTTATCACAATATGTACAAGGAAT
>Ga0315913_1002326_pt1 | contig 22188 bp, 14 predicted proteins | sample MpolsnodulesMG_FD_207736 | JGI IMG/M metagenome (GOLD analysis project Ga0315913, IMG submission 207736) | Medicago polymorpha root nodule microbial communities from Los Angeles, California, United States - small nodules | ecosystem: Host-associated > Plants > Roots > Nodule | place: USA... | reverse complement strand
CCCCCTTGTGTTTTTCTCACCTTCACATGTGTGCCAAATGGAAGAATGTACCTTATGCTGGGTTACAAATGGCGACTTCTGCCGAAATCAGTGGTTTGATTAACAAGCTTTACCCATTAGTGGTTTGATTAACGAACTTAACCCCATCAGTGGTTTGATTCTTCTCCAATGATATAATCCCCAATGAAGATTGCCGAGTGGTTGTACTGCGATGTCGATCCACCTCCCATTTTACCTGTCCAACCTTATTTCATCAAGTTACACACAGTCACACAATCTTGCAGTTACACCGTCGTACAAGTTTTACTTTCATACATACATTCATGCATATACACATTTCATGCATATACAACATGCACACAATATCCTTCATACATGATTGCATTGGTCACCCAACATCCTGGTTGGTTGTATCCCTTCAGTTTGGTTAATAGATTGCAAAATACCTTTTTAATACCTTTGAGCCAAGTTAATAGCCTTCAAATACCTTTGTGCCAAGTTAATAGCCTGCAAATACCTTTGAGTCAGGTTAATAGCCTGTAAATACCTTTTGAGTCAGGTTAATAACCTACAAATACCTTTTAAGTCAGGTTAATAGCCTGCAAATACCTTTGAGCCAGGTTAATAGCCTGCAAATACCTTTTGAGCTAGGTTAATAGCCTGCAAATACCTTTTGAGTTAGGTTAATAGCCTGCAAATGCCTTTGAGTCGGGTTAATAGCCCGAAAATACCTTTGTGCCCGGTTAATAGCCTGCACAAACCTTTGTGCCAAGTGAGTAGCTTGCAAATCTTTATTTAAGTGTCATCCCCAGTCGTGGTTGATCCAGAGATGTCACCAATCAAATATATTCCAAGTGGCATGTTCCACAAACAATTAGTTTACATATACATTTCAATTTCCCAAGTGTGTTTGGTCCATGTCTTTTCCTTTCGTTTTACCCGTCATTAAAGCTATCCTTATACCAGTAGCAGGTAAAACTTATTTGGTCTTCATACAGCTATCAATGCAATGGTAGACGATCCTTTGTTCCCCAGTGAACCTATCTTATCTCCCAGCAGAGTCAGATCCCTTTCTTTAATGAACTCGGGTATCCTTCTGTTTGTTTTATCCCCAGTCGGATCATCTTCGCCGTCTTGCATTCATACTTGCATCACAAGCATTCATACTTGCATCGCGAGCATTCATAGCATTGCATTCATAGCATTTTACAGTCAAAATTGGCATTTCAAGGTCAAAAAATGGTGTACTCTGTATTTAAGTCTCTTCAGCCCGTTGAATCAAAAATTTCATTTTTCAAGTCTCCATACGAAGAAACTTAAATAGGGGCATCTGTCATACCCCATTTTTTGACCTAAATTTCCCATTTTGACTCGTCTTTGAAACCAGAATTTTTTCGTCGTTTCAGACAAAATTTCGGCATAGAGGTTACTCTGAAGTACCTCATTTTGATTCCGAAGGCGACAGTTTTTTATTATTTTATTTTTATTTCAGATTTTATTTATTTATTTCATTTATATTATTATTTAAATTCTCTTTTTCTTTTTTGTTTATTTAATTTCGTATTTTCTTCTTTATTATTTATTCTGTTTTTTTTAATTAATTATTTAGGTCCAATATTCCAATATGTTCTTGTCCTTTGCTCCGCTGTCCCATTTGGGGGCATATTTGTCCAGTCCAAATTTCACCTTAACCCTAAAATTCCTACTATAAATAACAGCAACAGATCAATCATTGAAGGAGCACACATTCCAAGAACAACATATAGAGAATTCGGCAGCCTTCAAAAAAGGATCAAACCCTAAAAAATCTCTTTCTTTTTCAGTACTCATATTCTCAAAAAAAAAAAAAAAATACAACAGTGATACAACAATAATCAACTAAACCAAATCTGCAAAGTTCATAACAGTATCACAATCCAACCAACAAATATTTTCGAAATCAATCATCATAAACCAACAATATCTAGCTCTTTTTTTCGAACCCAAACCACTAACACAATCGCCCAGAACCGAACCAACATTGGATCCACAAACGCGAAGCTTGAACCTAACCGGCTCAACCCTTGTATAAACTGAACCGAACAAAAAGAGGTAGTAAGAGAGGATTTCCCTTTTGTTTTTTTTAGATCTAGTTCGTTTTACAGTTTCTCTTTAAAAATCACTTTTGAAAACGAGAAGATGGAAGAAAAATCACTTTTTATTGCAAATTATTATGCCTTAGAATGTATTTTAGGGACAATGTAAATATAAATGAAAATTGCATTGCATACATATTTATTTATTCCGCTTTTATGCTTTAGAATTTATTTTAGGGACAAATGTAAATATAAATGAGAAACCTTGCATTGCATGCATATTTTTTTATTCCACTTTATGTCAAAACGAAAACACAAAAAAATTGTAGTATAGTTAATTCCAAGGATAAGGGGTTAAAATCTCAAAAATAGTAGTATAGTTTATTCCGCTTTATCACGCTTAACTTTTAGACTTTATTTCAAATAGTTAAAATCTCATAACATTCAAATATTCAAGGCCTACGCTGGGTGTCGAAGAGCAACAAGGAGTAACTGAGGCTACTGAACCTTCACGAACACAACCTCGAGAGCACGGAAAAGGCTGATCCGCACCAGTGTTATCATTCACATGAGATGTCACTTGAACATTATGAGAGCTAGAATTTTGTTCCCTCACTCGTTCCTCCTCCTTCCAATCATCCGAGAGTTTCAACCTCTTACTACCTTCGGCTACCTTGTGAGTTTCAGCCGGTCCCGAACTATCACTATCATGCATGTCTTCCTCATCAAATAGGCAAGCATCCTCATCCAACGAAAAACCTCATTCCTCAATAATCACGAAGTGAATACTAGGTAAATTTTGTACCATTTTTTTTATCGATATTTTTTTAGGGATCCATTTTTTTATCGATGTTAACTGCCACCTACAAATTCAAAATTTACATAAAATCATTAATCATTTGAATGTAAAATTAAATTAATAAAATATTAATAGAAAACACTAAAATACAATCGTGAGACGACAACAGATCCTTCGATATAAAACAAACTGAGAGGCCATAGAGGGCAAAGTACCTTTTTTTTATCATTTGAAGGAGAGGGCAAAGTACATAGTAGTCAATAACAAGTTAACAACACGTTTGGCTTTTTCTATGGGGGAGTATTACATTTTCTTCATATAAAATAAAAAAAAAAATTAATTTGGTGTTTTATTATAGTTGCAATGAATGAATACATGCATACGTAGATGCTATGATGGTCCTTGTTTGAACCCTGAAAATTGAAAGGAAACAAAAATGAAAGTCAAGATCACAAGGAATTAGAGTGCTCTTGTACCTTACCCTAAAAGTTAATGTATTCCGTATGGGATGTCTTTATGTTATCTCTGGAAAAACCCTTTTGTACTGCATATCTTTGAAAGAAATTCTGGTACACACAAAAGTCTATAATATCTCCCTTTTGTTTAAAGTTTGGAGCAACGGTCCCTCAACTTCGTTACATCATATGCTCAAACCAATCTTCTTCATTTTATTCCTCATTTGGTTAGTGTTTTGTCTGGTGATTTTCATATATAGCATCTTAATGTAACTCTTTAACTCTCATTCTAACACTTTAGTTAGGTTTGTTAAAGGTATTTATTTTGTTGTCGATAGAAATTCACACGGTGCCAACCTCTTCCCAATAAAGTGAGGCGCATTGATATTGGAACACCCTCATTTTTCCATCACTTTATCGAATACTTCGGTTTTTCTCTTTCTTCTCATTTCATCACAAGACAAATTTATCACATTACATTATCATTTATTTAATTCTATGTCAAAGAGTTATTTGAGTGTATATGGATGCATGTCCATGCATGCATGAAATATTTTGCTAAAGTGAAAATCAATCTTGCTTTAGGAGATTACTTTCTTTTTGTAGATTTTTGTCTTGAAACTATTCATTATATGGACCCAAATTGTATGTGGTCGATAATCTCTGTGAGTGATGAATTTTTAATTCTACGGCAATTTACATTCATTTAACACCTATGTTCCCTCTATCACTCTCTATCGCATTTCTATTGCATTCATCACAAAAAAATCATTTAAAATTCTTTATTCTCTCTATCTCTCTCCATCACATTCATCACTTCTCTCTTTTTATACCCTCTATCTCTTGGAGTAGAATAGCACTAGGTGTCCAACAAAATATTTCCTTTATTCTAACCACATGATTTTTTCGACGAACAAGCTTGTCTTATTATATACTTTTGCTGCATAGAATCTAAATCCTACATTTCATATATGTGAAGGACAAGGAAATTTTCTAAAAAAAAAAAGACTAAGAAAAAATTCACGAATTTAATTACTTTGAACTTATATAACAAAAAATATTGCATAGGCAATCAATTATGCTTACCATGTACATATTCGTAATTATATTTTGAAATTTAAAAAAACCTGATATTATAACACAAAATTATGATAAAATATGTTTGGACGTTTATTAAATTTATTGGTTGATGATATGGTGCATTTTACATAAAAGGGTTAAATATGTTTTTGATCCCTATAAAATTGGGACCTTTTAAGTTTAGTCCTTACTTAATTTTAATGGTATCTTTAGTCCCTATAAAAGAAATTGCACTCAGAATTAGTCCCTGCTCAATTCAAATTTATTTAATTATGCTTAAACTCTTAAGTTTTTCGAACATTCTTTTGCAGGCATGTTAAGAACATTACTAAAAGTTCCTCCGTATAAAAATCATCGCAAAATTTGATTTTTACTTCCATATTTTTGTTACTTTTATCTTTAACTTTTGTCGTTTTAAAAATTTCAAATTTAATTCATTTCATGTTAAACTTTTACAACATATTTTATTTGAACTGTTATTGGTTTGTAATAATATTTAAGTTTCATGAATAGAAATAAAAACATTGAATCAACGTCCAACTATATATTTAAAAAAAAAAAAAAACAAATAAAACATGTATATCAAGATAACATAAAAGGTCCATCCTTGAACTCTTTTCTAAAATATGTGTATCAATAGTAGAAGTTTAATCTTCTAACTTTACGTGTAGAGTTCAAATTTTATTAAGGACGATCCTAAAATGACTATTGATGGTGACAAAAATGCAAAAAAGGAGTTTGAATTGTGTTGGTTTTTATCATAAAATCATTTTAAGTGGTTAAAAAAACAAAGCAAGCAAGATAATTGGAGAGAGCGAAGAGAGACAACACAAGCAAATGGTCCTAGTTCACCACACAATTCGAGATTGGTTAAGTCTTGTTGCACTTTCAAGGGATTTTTTGTTATAATCACATAAGATTACAATTACTTAGATACATAAGTTTAAGATTTTCTTGTCCCGCACAAGAGGACTTCTGTAATCAGAGTTTATCAAATAAGTTTGATTGTGTTTACACTTTGTACTCATGGAGCGGTAAACAAAAATTAAAGTTCAAGTAACTTCTGACACTAAGAAATCCTAAAATATAAAGTTTGTAAGAATTTTCTAAGTGTTTGTGAGCAATTGATTTTGACAATGTTTTGCCACTTGTAAATTCTATGAAGTCTCGTAAGTTTTTCAAATTGCTCAGATCTTTATGTGTGTGTGTGTCTGTGTGTGTGTGTGTGTGTATATAAGAGAATAAGAGAGTCGTTGTTTGAAGAAAGCCAGCGCATCAAAAGCGTCCTTGTGAAGCTTTGGTCAGTTTCAAAACTTTGCATTTAATGGATAATATCTTTGAATAGTACTAGAGGGGTCATTTGCTTCATTGAAAATGATTCATTGCATTCTATTTGTCATTGAAGTTCTTTGTTTGTGTTTGCATGTGTTCATAAGAAGACAAACAATACAATTAGAATTTGAAAACGTCGTTTCTTTAGAATAAGACAAAAGTGATGAGCCTCTTTAGAGTGTTGACTACTAACGTGTCCTTCTAAACTTGCTTTCTTTAAAATCTGATTCCATCAATGTCTTCAAGGATCGATAAAACTTCCAATTAGAGTTTTGACTTTTTGTTGACCTTTATTAGATCATCGTCTCTGCCTTCAAAAGTCTTCATAGTTTCTCTTGAGTACCAAAATGATTTTATATGTTTTCGGAACTTGATGTATCAGAACCAAAACTTGACTTTGAAGTGATCAGAATTTAATTTTATGGTCCTGCACACAATAGAGTATTCAATTGTTCTTTCATTCATTGTTATCATTAAAACCTTAGAGACATGGTTCTAAAACCCACTTTGGTTCAACAATTATTAATATTATTTTAATTAATAAAAATTTCTCATTTCTTTAATTTTTTTTCAAAAAAAAACACCCTACGTGTTAAATAAATAAAATCTTGTAAAGTTTTGTAAATAAAAATATTGTTCCATTATTTTTTGTTTTTATTAGAATATATTTATATATGTCTATTTTCATATTATTGATATGCAAGAATATATATATACATACTGCAAGTTCATCATTATATATGCAAGCTAGGGTCTGCTGTATCCCTTTGTGGTAGACATGAAAACAAAGAAATAACAAAGTTACATACTTTAGATCATTTCCTTCCTCTTTAGTCTTTAACCAACAACGCTAAGGTTTCTTGAATGGATGAAACCCCTTTTTTATGCCTTTTGCTTTTACTTGCTCCGTAAACGAAGGTGTCTTTCCCATACCCTTTTATTAAATCTTTGAGCACCAATCAAAGCCACACCTTTGTTTACCTTTTATGAGTGGATTTAACATTCAGCTTTCTTTAGACACAATTGAATGACTTGCACAAAAATAACAATATATATTTATAATTTATTTACATGTCCTAGTTTTTTGGCATATTTAATTATAATGTAGGGATTTCTTTATATACGTTACTAGTAGAGTACTGCTCTTTATCCAAATGGTTTTGCTCATTCCCAAGTGAAATGACCAAAATGCCCATGCGTGAGTTAACTCACACTAGTGCAAATCTCATTCACTCTCAGCATGAGTTAACTCACGCTAGTGTAAATCTCAGCGTGAGTTAACTCAAGCTAGTGTAAATCCTGTGTAAATCTCTGCGTGAGTTAACTCACACAAATTTAACACTAACGTGAGTTAACATGTGTAGGGGCATTTTGGTCATTTTCTTTAAGAATGAGCAAAACCATTTGGCTAAAGAGCAGAACTCTTACTAGTATGAAAGGAAAATAGAGCAACAAATTGTCAGGTTAATCATCTTTGGATGGCAAAACTTATCATCCAAAAAACAACTTTCATGGATTTAGAAGACACAACATTGTTATGTATCATCCTTTGGGCTTTTGTAGAAGATCAATAGTTTTTGGTGTTAGGAAGTCAAAAGTGTCAAAAGCAAATGATATAAAAGTAAGTTGATTATCATAAAAGTACGTTGATTATCAACACTCCCTATTACATTTGTCGTTCTCTATATTAGATTCAACAAAATAAACTACTGCACTAGTCCACAATTTTGCTAGTATCTTAAAACTGTTTAATATATATTTTGAAAATATTTGACAAAATATTTTGTCCAGACTCTACAAAATTCCTGGTTTCGCCACTTCATGAGAACATCTTAGTCAAGAGTGATATTAGTAGTGTAATTATTTTTTACACCGTCAATCATAATCCTCATATTATTATAATCATTTAACTTTAATCATAACCATTTTTAAACTTGTATATATGCATGATTTGTTATAATTTTTTCCGGTGTAAACTTTTAAACTTGTTAATTTATACTTGTTCAAAATCTTGTTAATTTATAACTTAAGTTAAGAACTAATCGTTGTGAACAAATGCAAGTTCAAATCAATGGTACAACAAACTTATGTCAGATTTTATTTATTTTTCGTTCAAATTTCTGATTATTAGGGCATCTTCCTCCCGAATTTAGATGATTAAGCAAATTAAAAAATTATTAATTCATTTTAAAAAAATTGACATTCTTCTTGTAATTCATGCATCGATGGCATCCCTCTTGAAATGTTCAATCATTATCCCTGACATTAACTGATTCTTAGTGGGATGTCTTAAGAATTTATATGCCACCTTTTGTAATGATAGCTTTAAATGCAGATTCAGGAAATGGAGGATTTCTTTCCTGAAAAGACTGGGCAATGTAAAATTGTGGTTATGTCCTCCATATATATAGTCCATATATAGTAGAAATCAATGACATTTAACTGACATGCATAAGCCACATGAGGTGTTGATAAAACCAATCATATGTGTTGTAAATGTTATATGTTCCAACAATATGTTAATTTGAATGTCTTGTCAAAAAAAAAAAAAGTTAATTTGAATGTTAATAATGCCCTGGGAAGAAGGGCGTAAATAGTAGTAATGAATTTCAATATGATAATGCATCTATATTTCTCGATGCAAACATAGTTTACTTGATACATATTAGGGTTAATAGGATGTTACCCCCTGTAATATAGGTGATTTTTGGATTTACATTTTATAAATAAAAATTGATTTATACCCTGTAAAAAAAAATTCTTTAGAATATCTCCCTAATAAGCCATTCAAAAACGAAAAAATTTCTGTAAAAATTTTTTTGGTTTTTTAATGGCCTGTTAAAGGGTTTTTAAGAGAAAAAAAAATTTAACAAGAGGTTAAATAAAAAAACAATATAGGGTGTAAATCTGAAAATGACTTATATTTCGGGAGAATAAAACACTATTAATCCTATATATTACAAAGGTATAATAACAAAAAGAAGTATTTATATTTTTTTTTATGAACTAATGTGGTTAATCATCAAATTGAAATTTGGACCTTCCAAGGATGGAGGCTGGAGAGGATCAACAAGTATAGTCTCAATAAACTTCATTTTATGAACGGTGTCATTACTCATTAGATTCAAGAGAGACACTTTCAAAAAGTGGTATTTATATATGCCTTAAAAAAAATAAGTATCTATATAATCATCATCATATAAAGACGATTTTAAAGTTAACTATCACTTAACTACTTTTTAATTATACTTTATTTTAACAAAATTATCTTCTTTTTTTTTTTTTTGAGAGAGAATCTTTACTAACTCAATTTGTATTTTAATTTAAATAATCTACACAAAAATTATAAGAAATCTAAAAACTAACTATTTGCTGAATATTCTTATGTTATAAATTTGGATGGATATTTTTAGAGTTACAGAAAGAACTTATTTGGGGGGAGATGGGAGGAAGAATAGTCATAAGTACTTCCCCAGCTGTCGCATTTGCATAAACTTTTTTACTTTAAATTACTCTTAGCTTTTTTTCCAAAGTTTAATGTAATTTGCAATGATACTTTTAGCTTTTTTTTTTTTTTTTTTTTTCTAATAAAACTAGAATACAAAAAGATAAAAACAAACAAAAACAAAAGTTTGTGGGACAAGAACTAAACCCACAAAGGAAATAAAACAATTCAAATATCTTATATAAGAAATAAATTTCAACAAGATTATTTCTTAATTAGTTGGCTTAGTTCAGATATTATGAGGATTTATGTATTAAGAAACAACCACAATGAAATCATTGTGATTTGTGATTAGCAAATGATTTTGCAATAGTATTTGTATCTTCTATATCTTCACCCTATGCATGTCAAAATTTTCATGTCATGAATAACATTTGCATTGAATTTTGACATGTTGGAGTCTAACACCACTCAAGAATTGCCAAAGGTCTGGGTGAACTAAAGTTTGTTCGATATGCTGATGTTATAAACATGAAACAACCATGTTAGGAATATCTTTAACAATCTGATTATTATTTAATAAATCGCCGGCCTTAAAATCTCCCAAAGGAAGTGAATATATTATCCCTTCCTCATAATGCTCATCCCGATTTGCATCACGATTCTTATTAGTTTTTTCTTTATTTGAGGAACATTAGTGCCAAAACCTTTTATGTTTGTACCTATTTTTTTTACATCTGCCACTGATAAATGTTGAAAGATGATACAAAACTTATAGAGACACACTTGCTCAATAAAGAAGAAGTAGAAACAAGCAAAGCTTCAATTACTTGCGGCACAAGTTACTAGTTTACATAGTAGTTAGAACTTGTAACTAACTTTGATTAGCTGTCAAATAGTTAGTTACTATCTAGTGTAGATTAGTACATGATAGCTTATGGTATAGCTTCTTTTGCAATGCCTATATAAGACTGTTGTATCTTACATTCCAAGTTAATGAAAATAATCATTCACTTTTCAAATTTTGCTCTCTTTTCTTTCTCTCTTTCTCATCAGTTTCATCTTCTCAATATGGTATCATTGAGCCTTACGATCTGAACACGTTTCTTCCGCAAGCTTTTCAAACTCTTCATCAATGGCGCCACGCAACAAAGATGTTGGTCCCTCTTCTCCTTTTGATGATCCTACAGATCATTCCAGTCCCTACTTTGTTCATCCGGTCCTTCTTCCGTCACTATTTCTCCGGTTCTTGACGGATCCAACTATCATTCTTGGGCTTGTTCAATGCGTAGAGCTTTGGGCGGGAAAATGAAATTTGGGTTTGTTGATGGATCAATTTCTCCGATTATTGATGAATTCGATCCTCTTTTTCGTGCTTGGAATCGGTGTAACATGCTTGTTCACTCTTGGATTGTGAATTCGGTTTCTCCTTCAATTGCTCAGTCCATAGTTTTCATGGAAAATGCATGTGATGTTTGGGTGGATTTGAAGGAACGATTCGCACAAGGTGATTTGGTAAGAATCTCTGAATTGATGCAAGAGATTTACTCTTTACAACAAGATTCCAAAATCGTTACAACTTTTTATTCTGAATTAAAGATTCTTTGGGAAGAATTGGAGATTTACATGCCTATACCAAATTGCACTTGTAGAGTGCGTTGTTCATGTGAATTCATGCGAAATGCTAGGCGAAATCATACTCTGCTTTATGCAATTCGCTTTCTTACTGGTTTGAATGAGAGTTTTGGTATGGTAAAATCACAAATTTTGTTAATCAATCATCTTCCCTTCATGAACAAAATATTTTCCATGGTTTTACAATATGAAAGACAACACAATACTACTCCTACTATTGAAGATTCTGCTTTAATTAATGTTGTTGATTCCAAAAAGTTTAAAGGTAACAACTTTTTTGGTAAACAACTATCTCAAGGATCAAATTCTAAGGGTAATTTGGGTGTTTGCACTTTTTGTGGGAGGAGTAATCACACTGTTGAAACATGCTACAAGAAGCATGGAGTTCCACCACATCTTCAGAAAAGCTATAATTCTGGATATGCTAATCATGCTGCAAGAGAGGAAGATAATCATGTTGCTAAATCCTCAGCATGTGTTGATAATAAGAGTAGTGCTCCAGCTATCACACATGAGCAGTATGAGAGGTTAATGACTCTTCTTCAGAGTTCATCTCTTAATCAAAATTCAGGAGTTGTACATGCTTCCAATCAGGTTACCTCTATGTCTGTTCGTCATTCATTATCAGATGGGCAAGGTACAAGTTCCATTAAATCTTTGACAAATTACAATTTTACTCAAAACTCTTGGATCATAGATTCAGGAGCTTCTGGTCACATTTGTTGCAATTTGAAGTGGTTTCATTCTTACCATGACACTGCTCCCATGTCTATAAACTACCTAATGGTCACATTACTATGGCCAAACATTCAGGAACTGTTAAATTTTCTCCTGTTCTCATTCTTTATAATGTCCTCTATGTCCCTGATTTTAATTACAATTTACTCTCTGTGTCAAAAATGAATAAATCCCTGAATTCTATAGTTAGTTTTGATGACTTTCACTGTTTGATTCAGGACAAGAAAACCAAGAGGATGATTGGTTCTGGTGATAAGAGAGAAGACTTGTACTACTTAAACCTTGAAAATAAGCTGGCTTGTTCTGCAAGCAAGACCATTCACTCGAACATTCCTTTGCCAGATAGTGCCCTTTGGAATTTCAGGCTTGGTCATCTTTCATTTTCTAGAATGACTTTGTTAAAATCTAGTTTTCCCTTTGTTCATGTTGATTCTAAGGCTACCTGTGATGTGTGCCATTTTGCTAAACATAGAAAACTCCCTTTCCCTAACAGTTGTAATAAGGCTTCAAAGCCATTTGATCTAATACATTTTGATATTTGGGGCCCTATCTTTGTTCCTTCAATTGATAATCATGCATATTTTTCGACTACAGTAGATGATTATAGCAGATATACTTAGTTAACTCTAATGAAACATAAGAGTGAAACCAGACAACATGTTATTGATTTCATAAACCTCATTGAAACCAATTTACTTGCAATGTGAAAATTGTCAGAAGTGACAATGGTCCTGAATTTACTATTCCTCAATTTTATGCATCCAAAGGTATTTTACACCAAACAAGTTGTGTTGAAACACCTCAGCAAAATGCTAGAGTTGAGAGAAAACATCAGTCTATTTTAAACATTACTAGAGCTTTACTTTTTCAATCACATTTACCTAAAAGTTTTTGGTCTTATGCTGCTGTTCATGCAGTATTCATCATGAATAAAGTGCATACTCCTATTTTACAAAATCAATCTCCATATTTTTTAATGCATAAGATACAACCTGATTTACATCAACTTAAAGTTTTTGGTTCATTACCCTATGCATCTACTTTACAGGCTCATAGAAGCAAACTTGCTTCTAGAGCAAGAAAATGCATTTTTCTTGGTTACAAGAGTGGCATGAAAGGAGTTGTTCTTTTAGACATTCATTCAAAACAAATTTTTGTCTCCGGAAATGTCACTCATCAATGTATTTTACCTTATCATTCAAATCCTTCAAACATTTCATGGAACTATCATACAAACATATTTCTAGAGTCAACATCTGAAACTGTTTCTGACATTTCACCTCTTCCCACTTATGAAAGCGCTTTTGCTATTTCACTTATACCTGATAACTCTCCTCCTCCTCTTACCAATATTACATCTCCTTCTTCTGCTACTTTACCTATTTTAACTAAATCTACTATAATCAGGTCTCAACCAGCTTATTTTAAGGATTATGTATGCAATTCTTCTACTCAGTCACTATCATCTATCAACTCAGGTATTTCTTATCCTATATCCTCTTTTCATTCTTTTCATCATCTATCACCTACACATAAAGCTTTTTCTACTTCTGTCACATAAAGTACTGAGCCAAAAACCTATAAAGAAGCATGTCAGTCTGAACATTGGTTAAGAGCAATGAATAATGAATTAGAGGCACTAGCTAACAATGGCACTTGGTGCATCATTGACACACCACCAAATGTGAAACCTATTGGTTGCAAATGGGTGTATAGAATCAAGTACAAAGCTGATGGTTCTATTGAAAGATACAAAGCAAGACTGGTGGCTAAAGGTTATAATCAAATAGAGGATCTTGATTTTTTTTATACATTCTCACTAGTGGAAAAATTGACTACAATGAGAACTCTTCTTGCTATTGCATCTATTCACAATTGGCATCTGCACCAACTAGATGTGAACAATGCTTTTCTTCATGGTGATTTACAAGAAACTATTTACATGACAATTCCAGAAGGTGTGACAAGTTCACCTGGTAAAGTTTGTAAACGGAAGAAAAGCCTTTATGGTTTAAAACAAGCTAGTAGAAAGTGGTATGAGAAGCTCACCACATTGTTTTTAGCTGAAGGTTACTGTCAATCCACTACTGACTACTCTTTGTTCACTCTTCAACATGGCAATGATTTCACAGCACTTTTAGTGTATGTGGATGACATCATATTAGTTGGTACTTCCCTCATTGAGTTTCAAAGAATCAAAAACATCCTTGACAATCAATTCAAAATCAACAGTTGAGCCAGTTTCTCAATGCTCCTACCACTGCTCACTATAAAGCTGCATGTAGAATTCTAAGATACCTCAAAAATGCTCCTGGTCTTGGTCTCATATTTCCAAGAAAGTCAAAAGCATAAATTTTAGGTTATGTTGATGCAGATTGGGCAGGTTGTGTGGATACAAGAAGATCAACCAGTGGTTTTTGTTTCTTTATGGGTTCTTCACTCATATCTTGAAAACCAAAGAAGCAGCCAACCATTTCAAGGTCCTCTTCAGAAGCTGGATATAGGGCTCTATCAGTTGCAACATGTGAGCTTCAATGGATATTGTACTTGCTGAAGGATCTCAACATTAAGTGTGTTAAGCAACCAGTCCTTTACTGTGACAGTTAGAATGCTTCTACCTATTTGGTCAAATCTAGCATCAAATCCTGTTTTTCATGAGAGAACAAAACATCTTGAGATTTATTGTCATTTGGTCAGAAAAATTGCATAAGGGTGTTCTCAGGCTTCTACCTATTTCAACTAATGAACAGCTGGCAGATTTCTTAACTAAAGCACTTCCACCTCCAAAATTTAACTCTTTCATATGCAAGCTGGGAATGATCAATATATACCATGCTCTAGCTTGTGGGAGGATGTTGAAAGATAATACAAAACTGATAGAGACACACTTGCTCAATGAAGAAGAAGTAGAAACAAGCAAAGCTTCAATTACTTGCAACACAAGTTACTAGTTTACATAGTAGTTAAAACTTGTAACTAACTTTGATTAGCTGTCAAATACTTAGTTACTATCTAGTGTAGATTAGTACATGATAGCTTATGGTATAGCTACTTTTGCAATGCCTATGTAAGACTGTTGTATCTTACATTCCAAGTTAATGAAAATAATCATTCACTTTTCACATTTTGCTCTCTTTTCTTTCTCTCTTTCTCATCAGTTTCATCTTCTCAATAATAAAGGCAGTGGAGCAGCAATGTTTTCAGGGCATTAATTATTGCATTTTTATAACTTGCGCCCTATTTTGAATAGGGGTGGCAATATGATCCATGAGATCCATATCCCGTCAAATTCATCCACTGTAAAATTCATTCAATTCATCCATCAAACAAAAATTTGTTAATGAATTGGTTTAGATCCATCCATTTAAAACTATGGATAGATTTGATCCATCCACCTTATTTTAAAAATTCATTGGATAACCTCTTTAAAAAAATCCAAAGGATAATTTCAAATAATATTAATATTTTTTATTTAAATAATTATATATCTGGTAAAATAAAATAAAAATAATTATAAAATTAATTTAATAAAAAAATTGACAAAAAAAAACTAAGTGTTTAATATTTAAATAATATTAATTTAATATATTATTAAAATATTATTTAATATTATTTTATTATAGGTGGTGGTCAATGCCGAAGCTCCACCGTTGACCACCGTGAGCTACCGCCGGACTTCCTTCGAACGCCGGAGGTGGCCAGTTGACCACCAGTTACCACCACTAACCATCATATTATTTTAAATTATTTAATTAATAATATTTAATATTTCTTTAAATTATTTGGGTTTATGTCAAAATATTATTTGGCTAGAAAAAAAAGCAGATTTGGGTCTGTTACATAAAATTTCTTGTGATTGAATTCACTAAAAAACAATTTAATAACTAATACACCTCTTAAAAAAATCATACACATTGATTTATGGATCGGATGAATAATTCATTCATTAAAATCTAATAATGGATTGATTGGATGAACATAATCTTTAACAGATGGATTTGATGGGTTTTTTTTTAAACAAAAAAAAAAGTAGATTTTAATGGACTAATGAATTTTTTATCCATCCATTAGGATTCAAATCTATATACATCCAATCCATCCATTTTGCCACCCTTGAAGCTTCAACATGAATTTATTCTATGCAATGTTTTTCCCATGATTCAACTTGTTATGGTGAGATATATGATGACCCACACTCTGATAGTTACAACAAAATTCATGATGTTTTTCATACGCAATATCAACATGAAATGCAAATTGCTCCCTCTCGATTAGAACATACCTGCAAATATGTTTACATGAATCAACATCTACCAGCAATTGTTTTGGATTGGTCCAAGGCCACTCCGGCTCTACTCGAATCTGACCGAGTCCACTAAACAGGCAATAGCACACGATGGACACACCATAGAATCCACTAGATTACAGTGCCGGCCGAGAGTCACTCACCGGTTTGGGGGTTGCTCACGTCTATGCAGGCAGAGAGTTGCTCACCATCATTGTCGGGAGTTGCTCACATATGTACATTCAGACAAAGCTGGCAAAATAATGGTTGTCAGTGAAACCCTACTTAACCACTATTTATACCCAGACTTAGCATTAGGTCAACAGTCTTGCAAAATGTTTTAACACAATCTTAAATAAAGTTTTAGAGTACCAATATTATAGAGGATGGTCATTTAAATGAATCAAAACATGTGCATTAAACGCATTTTTATCAAATTATGCCTAGATAGTGGTTCCTTCAAATCTGTTTTTGTTTTGGTCAATATGCTTACAAATTTGAAAACCTAAAATCGGTAATTATTCTTAATGCTCTTTAAATTTGGTCATCATAAAATTTTAGTAAGTATTAATTAGCATGATTAAGTCATAATTAATTTTATTTATTATCTAAAAACTCATCTTTCATTTCTTTACTTGTAGAAGTTATTTAGGGGCGTAGTAGCGCAAAAACCACCATGCAAACTAACACTTTGCCGGCGTCCATGCTTCCTGCTCTTAATGGAACCATAAGTTCAGAATCGTTGTCGGCCCTCAACGTGTATAGAACCACCAAAGCGGTGGATGGTTTGGCCTTGCACTTAACACAACCCGACAACCAAAGCAATTTTGAGGAATTGTATAACCTATGCCTTGCCCTATCTCGAGGAATTGATTATGCACTCGTCAATGATGAAACTCCACCACCAAATGCTAATGAACTTCTTCCCTTATTGATGAAAGAGATGTATGGAAGAAAGAGCGATGATGATTATCACTAGCGGCCGTGTTGGTTTTGATGACATATGTGAATCGAAGAATGCATGTGAAATTGGATGGTTCGATAAGAAAGAGTCGGAAGAACTTTTAAATACTGCTTATGATATAGGAAAGATCTATTTCACTCTAGGAAATGTAATAAATACCTACGGATCTAGTTCTTCAGCATTATTAACTATAGTTAAAAGGTTTTATCGAAATATGAAATTGGGTCCAATAATTGTGTCAGTCTCGAAACCAAGCCGGGATATGAAGCTTCTCTTGTTAACTTCCGTATCACAAAGAAGAATTATGTTGAATCAGATTATAAATATATTTGGTTATTGGTGGCACAAACTGATAACATTGAGACACCAGCATGCCTCACCATCCCTCAAAAAGTTAGTTTTATTCTGAATGAAAAAGCAATGGACACAACTAGACTACAGATGCCGACTTGTGTGAATAGTATGCTTAAATATTCTTCAAGTTGTGGGTCAGTTTGAAGCTTATTATACTATACTATACTTGTTGCCTATATGAATTATGTTCCATTTAATCAATTTCCAAGTAATTTGCAGCTGATGAATTCAGTTGATAGCGAGTATGGGAGCTATTTCTTCGTCACAAAGACATATTCATAGGACTCTAACCGATATTCAGGTGTTCCCAGTCCACTCTCAGACATTGATAGGATCACAACAAAATCACTCCGCCATATTGAGTAATGCAGAAAAACAACTTTTCCGCAATCCCCGCTGAATACACCTCAGGTCTCAGCAACAATTCATAACCAAGCACCAAGTCAATTGTAATGCCCATCATACAGATCAGCTATGTTAAATGAATTTAGAAATTCGCACCTGCAGCGAATTCTGAATCACATCCCGAAAGCAGGTTCACAAGCTAATGCAGCTGGAGCTGCGACAAATAGCCAGCAAGCAAAGGTTATGGCTTCGTCGTCACATAATGTCAGACAAGGAGAGAAAAGAAGGCCACCGGTTTCTAGGACAGGCGAATCAAGGTGTCTAGCCATTTCAGGTCAAAAAATTACTCCTGATGTAATTTTTAAGCATATAGTTGTGCCAACATCACATCAAGTTCAAAGTCCATTATAGTAAAGGGTCTTGTTTTGTTTGAAGTCCAAAAAAAAAAGTTATTTAACTGAGTTTCCCCTTTGATTGATACAGCATTTGGATGAATCTACTGATATCGATGGTGGTGAAGCACATTCTTACTAAAAAGATTGCAGAAATCAAAAAAGAAAATTCTGAATCAAAATTGGAGACTTTTTTTTATGTACTTGGACACCTTATCAAATTAGTAGTCTTACTTTATTTCATCTTATTGGATTGTCAAAATTTCAGTTAACCTTCTCTGTCTATTTTTTGTAGTCTTTTTGGATGTACATTGCATAGTAAATTTAATTCTGTATACAAGTCTTTAGTCATCTTCATTTCTTTCGTTCTGATTTTTTTTTAATGGTAAATATATACATAGAAAGAAAGGTATAAACGAATATACAAAGTTGGTTGGGACATCAAAACCCAATATATAAATAGAAAGGAATTAACGAATGTACAAGGTTGATTGGGACATCAAAACCCAAAATGGTCAATCCAAAACGTCAAAAACAAAACCTGCAACACATATAGCACCATTAGAAATAAAAAAATAAAAAAACACACTGCAACAAGCTCCCAAACCAGGCAAGAAAAGAAAACCCTGCCACACCACCAAATACCCAGCACAAAGAGGCAATGAACCAAGCATACACCACTAGGGATAGAGGCACAAAATACCAGGGAACAAACACGAGAAACCCCTCTCCAAGGCACCGAGTTAAGACCGCCACACAGAAAGGCTACTGCACAAGAAGAGTACATGTTTCATCACCCACTCATAATGGGAACAAGGTGAATCAAGGTGTATCTTGTAAAATTACCACGAGAAAAACTGGATTTTATCAACCAATTCCTCCTCATCTAAAGGGTTAGGATCATTTAAAGCCTTACCAGAAAACACAATATCATTACAAGTCGTCCAGATGGACCACACAACAGAATGTCAGATTAACATATCACGTCTAATAACCCCTCAAAAAGACACACTAGATCACTGGGAAACACCGACACCCACCCTAACCATCTAAAAATCATATATCATACAATATGCAACACCGATACGTAAAAATGGCCATTGATACGTCGATACGCTCTGATACGTTATCGATGCGCATACGTATCGAAGGAGTATCGAATTTTTTTAATTAAAAAATATAATAAAAAATTCTAATACGTCATTGACACGCTGCGATACATCGTCGACAAGCCTCCCACACACCTCAGATACGTCCCATGACCGTTCAATTTTTCAGTTTTTTCCTCCTTAATTACTATTCTCTAACTTTAATTACCTCCCCTCTCTACTTTAATTGTTTTTTTTCAACAAACTCACTAGTCACCGACTACTAGAGTATCCACCTTTGAAGGAAAAGGGCAATAGAGTGCTCCTTGATTCAAACCAGTCATCAAGAGGAAGAACTTAGAAGAAACACAATGTCCATCTTCTATGTGCATAGAAATTTGAGGCTTTTGAGTAGGAAAAGTAATGAAGACAAAGAAGGGAATACTAAGATGTGGGACATTGGTGGAGATGCATGGGAAAGCAGGTGCATATCCAACAACACCAACAACTCAACCACTAAAGTCTACTCCCCAAGCAAACAATATGTGGCTTAACCTAAACTTCACACCTATACACCATCTACCGAAGCACCCATTCCACTCATCGATGAAGATTGTTGGATCGATACCTGAAAAAACATAGGAAATCTCACCATGAGAGGATATCCTCTGCTGATGTAGTAAATCCGCAAGTACACGATTTACCGGTGTAGTAATAAGAGTATCGTTTCGACAGAGAATTGTTGAATTCAATTAACTTTTACGAATGATTAGGAGAAAGTTCAGTTGAAAAGTTGAGATTTTTAACGGTTTAAAAACAAATAATAAAAAGCGCTTTGAGATTATTGTTTCATCATGATGACAAACCCTTCACAAACCAAACCCTACACCTAGAACTTTATGTTGGACCTATTTTCTAAAGACAAGTTTCTCTTTAGTCTATCACATCTCCTTTCGATCTTAGTGAGTGTGTTCCTTTAGCAATCAAGCATATTTTCATGGTTAATTGCTATTGGAATCCTTGAAGCTCGAAACTTTATTGTCTCAAGATTTGCTAGACTATTTTCATGTTTTGCAATCCTTATCTAAATTCACTTGTTCTAATATTAAAACTTCATCTTTGGATCCATCTCTTAATATTTGTGATGAATCAATAACAATTATTAAATTTCATCTTTCGATCCATCGATTAATATTTGTTATTGATTATAAGAACGGTGAAATAGATTAGATAATAGATTTACATAATATTAGGATTCGAGGCTTGGTTTGATTAAGATTAAGTCATTAGACTTATCCAATAATCCCAAGACAAGAAGAGTCTACTCACTCATGTTCATTGTAGACATAGAAGAGAAGAAGAAGAACATAAAAGTAAATAACAAGAAAATAAAGATGAACTTTTATTCAAAGAAACAATTGTCACTTATTATTTCCAAGAACAAAAGATAATTATACAAGTTTGATGGCTGCTCTATTTATAGTCTAACATTGACTTAAGCCCTACGAAATCAATCACTAAAGTGTTGCACAAGAAACCATGGGCTTTAGGTTAGAAATACTATTGTCGAAGAAGCAAAAGCAGCAAAAGGACAATATAGGGCGCTCCAGCCTTCTATTTTTGGTGAAGGATCTTCAAACTTTTTGCACAAGATATTTTTGTATAAGATCCTCACATTTTCGGCACAAATCAGCTCCAAATCTCCTTTCTTTTCCTTCAAGACTCAATCTTTGAAATATTTGTTCCTGAAATTAAATAACTTGCAATTGAAGTAAAATAGTTCTAAAAAGGAAATAAAAACATATAAAATCTAAATAAAATAGGCTCAAATATTTTATTTCAAGCGTACACTAATCACAACTTCAAGCTTTTCTCATGAACCTATTCAACCCAACAACAAGTCTCAAGTGAGTGTTGTGTGTGTGTGTAGTCCAGCCCTTTTATTGCTCCTGTGTAAGAGATATTATGAGGAAACAGGTTCTAACCTTAACACTAAACCAACCGAGAAAGTTTCTTTCTTCATTTCATATAAGAGATATGGGAATCATTTGATCATTTGACAATTAAATACATTTAAATACTTTTGGGGAATTACAGAATTTTTATAGATGTTTGGAGACAACACCTTCACGTAGGAAGTTAGGTAGTGCGGCTCCTGCCCCCTATATATGTATTTTTTCTGACCCCTTTTTGATAAGTGAGAAGGAATTATAGAAACTAGTTAGTTTTTAGAGACAACACATTCACGTAGGAAGTCAGCTAGTGCAGCTCCTGCCCCCTAGAGTCAATGGTGCCCTTGAAATAATTTTGCTTCCGACCCTCTTTGTTTGATCTTTTATTCCCCACACAAACTTATACTAGTTTTACTCTGAAGACTTTTAAGGGTCAATTAACCATTAGAGTTAGAACGTGCTCCTTAAAATACCTACCTACACACTTACTCAAAGACTGCAACTTTGTGCTTTTCTCAAAGAGAATTTTCACAATAAAACATGATGTCGGTATAGCAAGAACACTTAAAACACAAGAAATCACTTTCATGTACAAGAAACAACCAATTGGGAAGAGACAACAGAAACTTTATGTCATAATTTATAATAAAAAAACAAGCTGCTTTACATGCCTTTCGCAACAAAACAAAACAAAAAATTAAAATTTAAGGGAGTTTGAAAACACTACGACACTTAACTTAAACAAGACACTTTATTGGCTCCCCCCACACTTGGGAGAAGCACTGTCTTCAATGATTTGAAAAAGAAAAGAAAAGAGAAGAGAAGAGAAAGGAAGAGGAAAGCTCACAATTTATTGAGGTCCGTCCATAGGGGGAACTTGGAGGTGAAGGTGTTGCATCATTCTCATGAGCATTTGGTTATTTTCCTCGGTCATGCGATTGCCCCTTTGGACATCATTCCTTAGCCTGGAGATTTCAACACCTTGTCTTTGTTGCTCGATGTTTACCCTTTGAACTTTGGTTTGCATCCATGTCCATTGTTCATCATCATAGTGCCCACCGGCTTCTTGTTCATGTGCAAGTGTGCACCTTCCTCCTCTTCATCACCAGCATCTTTTACCTGTGGGTTGTTGGAACAAGGGTGTTTCACAAGTCACCTATTGAGTTTTGACAATAACAAGGTATTAAAAATAATCAATTGGATATGCTAAACAATTTGTTCAAGTGTGCAGGATCCATAATCAAAGTAC